>Ga0041059_1000781_pt1 | contig 24959 bp, 23 predicted proteins | sample AraColnosormetaG_FD_56232 | JGI IMG/M metagenome (GOLD analysis project Ga0041059, IMG submission 56232) | Arabidopsis roots microbial communities from North Carolina, USA - Col MF nosort | ecosystem: Host-associated > Plants > Roots > Unclassified | place: USA: North Carolina | collected... | reverse complement strand
ATCACTCCGTTCAAGGATCAAGAGATCGAGAGAGGCCATACGATCGGACCTGAGCTCATACAAGCGATTAGAGAATCTAGAGTCTCGATTGTGGTGCTTTCGGAGAAGTATGCTTCTTCGGGCTGGTGCTTAGATGAGTTGGTGGAAATCTTGAAGTGCAAAGAAGCTTCGGGGCATGCTGTGATGACTATTTTTTATAAAGTTGATCCGTCCAGTGTACGGAAACAGTGGGGAGACTTCGGAAGTACTTTCAAGAAAACTTGTGAAGGGAAAACCGAGGAAGTGAAGCAGAGATGGAGCAAAGCTTTGGCCTATATAGCAACCGTAGCTGGAGAACACTCTCTAAACTGGTTTGTTGATTAAATTATAATGCTTTTATCTTTCTAAATCGATGCTTCAACGGTGGAATTTCTATGATTTAATTAGACCCACCAACTTGATTTTGTTTGCTTTTGTTAGGGATAATGAAGCAGAGATGATCCAAAAGATTGCTATAGATGTTTCAAACAAACTTAATGTTACACCTTCAAGGGATTTTGAAGGGATGGTGGGACTTGAAGCTCACCTGGCGTAACTGGACTCTTTGTTATGCCTCGAGTGTGATGATGTGAAGATGATTGGCATTTGGGGTCCTGCGGGAATTGGTAAAACTACCATTGCTAGAGCTTTGTTTAACCAACTCTTTACCGGTTTTCGGCATAGCTGTTTTATGGGGAACATTGATGTTAATAACTATGATTCGAAGCTGCGTTTGCATAACATGCTTCTTTCGAAGATCTTGAACCAAAAGGATATGAAGATACATCATTTAGGCGCAATTGAAGAATGGCTACGTAACCAAAGAGTGCTTATAGTTCTTGATGATGTGGATGATCTAGAGCAACTAGAGGTATTGGCTAAAGAAAGTTTTTGGTTCGGTCCTGGAAGCCGGGTCATCGTTACCTTGAAAGATAAAAAGATTTTGATGGCACATGGGATCAACGACATCTACCATGTGGATTATCCGTCCCAAAAAAAAGCTCTTGAGATATTTTGTCTTTCTGCTTTCAAACAAAGTTCTCCACAAGATGGTTTCGAAGAGCTTGCAAGAAAAGTAGTAGAGCTTTGCGGTAATCTTCCATTGGCTCTTCGTGTTGTGGGTTCTTCTTTTTATGGGGAGAGCGAGGATGAGTGGAGGCTTCAATTGTATGGGATAGAAACTAATCTTGATAGAAAAATTGAGCATGTCTTGAGAGTGGGGTATGACAAATTATTGGAGAAACATCAATCTCTGTTTCTTCATATTGCATGCTTTTTCAACCATGAAAGTGTTGATTATGTGTCAACCATGCTCGCTGACAGTACTTTGGATGTCGAAAATGGGTTGAAGACCTTAGCCGCTAAGTCTCTTGTGCATATATCTACTCATGGGCTGGTAAGGATGCACTGCCTACTACAACAGTTGGGTAGACAAGTAGTTGTTCAACAGTCTGGTGAGCCGGGGAAACGTCAGTTTTTAGTAGAGGCCAAAGAGATTCGTGATGTGTTGGCAAATGAAACAGTAAGTTCTTACCTATATATATACTCCCTTGATATTCCCTACTTTCTGTTTGTGATAACAGTTTCATCGGTTTTGTTTTGCAATATTTGGTAGGGTACTGGATCTATCATTGGTATATCATTTGATATGTCCAAGATCGGGGAGTTCTCTATAAGGAAACGAGTCTTTGAAGGGATGCATAATCTCAAATTCTTAAAATTCTACAATGGAAATGTTAGCTTGTTAGAGGACATGAAATATCTACCTCGTCTAAGGTTACTTCATTGGGATTCATACCCGAGAAAAAGGCTTCCTCTGACATTTCAGCCAGAATGTCTCGTCGAACTCTATTTGGTATCCAGCAAGTTGGAGAAGCTATGGGGAGGAATCCAGGTTGGTATTTGGTACTTGTGATTGTGAATACGTTTGTTTACTAATGATAATTAAACTTAGTATGATATTCGTCATCTTTGTGACATGCAGCCCCTCACAAATCTAAAGAAAATAAATTTGGAATACTCCTCTAATTTGAAAGAAATCCCAAATCTTTCGAAAGCCACTAATCTCGAGACGTTGAGACTTACCGGTTGTGAGAGTTTGATGGAGATTCCGTCCTCTATTTCGAATCTACACAAATTGGAAGTACTGGATGCGTCAGGGTGCTCTAAGCTACATGTTATTCCCACCAAGATCAACTTATCATCTCTAAAAATGGTCGGCATGGATGATTGCTCACGACTGAGAAGTTTTCCAGATATTTCGACTAACATCAAGATACTCAGTATAAGAGGCACAAAGATTAAAGAATTTCCTGCGTCCATTGTTGGAGGTCTTGGTATTCTTCTGATAGGCAGCAGAAGCCTCAAGAGATTAACACATGTCCCAGAGAGTGTATCGTATTTAGACCTAAGCCATTCTGATATAAAGATGATTCCAGATTACGTCATAGGTCTCCCGCATCTACAACATCTGACCATCGGAAACTGCAGAAAACTGGTGTCTATTGAGGGTCATTCCCCTTCGCTGGAGTCCATAGTTGCATACCGCTGTATATCACTCGAGAGCATGTGTTGCTCTTTCCACAGGCCAATCTTGAAACTGGAGTTCTACAACTGTCTGAAACTGGATAATGAATCAAAAAGACGAATCATACTACACTCGGGTCACAGAATTATTTTTTTGACAGGTAATGAAGTCCCTGCACAGTTCACTCACCAAACTAGAGGGAACTCGATAACCATCTCTCTGTCTCCAGGTGGTGAGGAGTCTTTCTCTGTGTCCTCAAGATTTAGGGCTTGCCTTGTGCTTTCGCCAAGCAAGAATTCCCCATATTCTGACATAAATTGTTTTCTAAGAACCAAACAAGGTGTCGAAATTAACAGCACTGCAAAGTCCATATATTCAAGTCCCCCTAACAGATCTCTATCAGAATATCTGTTAATTTTTTTTGGCGACATATTTCCTGAAGCAAACAGATGCCTTATGGACGTGACCCCGAACGAAATTGTGTTTGAATTCAGCTCCTCTAGTGCTAAGACTATGGAATGTGGTGTACAGATCTTGGCAGAAGGAGGACAGAATTGTAGTGTCGTCGAAATGGGCCACTCTGAAACTGGAGGCAACAGAAACCACCTCACAGATGTTTTAAAGGTATCTCAAGTCGAAACCATCAAAAACAGTAATAATACAGGTCACTGGAGTTGGCTTCTAGGGAAGAAGAAGACAGAGCTTAGTTCGACATTAGTCTCAGGATCCAGTGATGATACCTTGATGAGGCATCATGAGCCTGAAGCTGTTCAGCTCAGTAATGATGAAAACACCAGAAATCTTTCGCGTTTGCTATGTATTGTTTCCCTTGTGATCTCTGTTTTGTTACTTTTCCATTGCTTTTTTCTTCAAATGCAATGACCTGATGCATTACACTACAGATCCTGTTGTGGTTAGACGTAATAGTTGTTGTTGTATTGTTTGGTGTTTTTTTTGTTGTTACTAGTTGTTGTATGATTGTGTGAAAAAAAAAGGGTTTAGTTTTCTTAGATATTGTTGGGCTGACTTTAGCAAAAGCCCATAAGGCCTTTTAAGCCCACTTCCCGGACGAGAAGAGCGAACCGACTTATATACGAGGATTTATAGCTCGTCTTCCTTAAATTATCGTTTGTGACGGAAGAAGAATCAAAACAATTAATCGCGAGGCTTGAGAATCAATCAATGGATATGCAGAATGAAAACGAGAGATTGATGGTCTTCGAACATGCTCGCAAAGTAGCAGAAGCAACCTACGTCAAAAACCCTTTAGATGCCGAGGTTAGTCTTTTGATTTATCGTTTTTTGGATAATTTACCCTAAATTCGATTACGAATTTTGTTATTCGAATTTTGTTTCTTTGTTTCTGTAGAATTTGACGAGATGGGCAGGAGCTTTACTTGAACTATCACAGTTTCAGACAGAGCCAAAGCAGATGATTCTAGGTTCTTTGTTATTTCTTCTCGTTTTAGTTTTGTATCGAATTCAGATTAAATTCGTTTGATTGAGTCTGCCTTGAAATTGAATTATTATAGACTTAGATTAGTCGTTTATGTATGTATGTTAAGATGTATGTTTTGTTATTGAAATCTGTAACTAATACTTAAAAGATGGAATTTTACGTAGAGGCTATTTTGAAGCTGGGAGAGGCCTTGGTCATCGATCCAAAGAAGCATGATGCTCTTTGGTTAATTGGGAATGCTCATCTTTCATTTGGGTTTTTGAGTTCTGATCAGACAGAAGCTAGCGATAACTTTGAGAAAGCTTCTCAGTTCTTTCAACTTGCTGTGGAGGAGGTAATTAGTCTCTTTCTTTCGTAATCCTGACCTAATTAATATGATTTGTTTTATGTTTTTGTCTTCTGTGGTGTTTTGAAATGTGAGATGTATTTTTGCAGCAACCAGAGAGCGAACTCTATCGGAAATCATTGACATTGGCTTCCAAGGTACATCTTCATTGTTAAAATTTCCTCAAATTTGGTCATGTTTACTTCCTGATTTAAGAAATTGAGATCTGCTTAGCTAGTTGTCTTAGCAATAGGAACTGCGAGGTGGTTTGGTTTGATGGATATATATAGTAACTCATAGACGGGGAATAATGTATGTGAACTGAATCATACCTTTATGCCTAGAGATGAAGCTTTTTTAGTGTAGAATAAACTCATTGTTCAGTGAAGCAATGGTTATGAATCTTTGATTTTTGTTCGTGAGACCTATTCTCCTTCTCTCTTTGTGAAACTGCAGGCTCCAGAACTACATACAGGCGGCACCGCTGGACCATCATCTAACAGTGCGAAGGTTGTTTCTTTTATTCGAAACTACAATTTGGTTTGATGAAAATTTAACACGTTTGTTCTTTCTCACAGACGATGAAGCAGAAAAAGACCAGTGAGTTCAAGTATGATGTGTTCGGATGGGTCATCTTAGCCAGTTACGTTGTTGCGTGGATCAGTTTTGCCAATTCTCAGACGCCGGTGTCAAGGCAGTAACGCTCACCAAGAGCGTCTAAAGACCAGCACTTTTTTTTTAATGCATTTTGAAACAAAAGAGTTTTCTCATTATAACAACTCCTAGAACATATTTGAAGTTAAGAATGAGAGAGACTCAGAAAATGTATAAGAACTCATATTGTCCTTTGGAAATTAACATACAAATTAGTGAAGACATTATGCCTAACTCAGTAGAGTACTCTTCATAATCACCTTCTTCTTCTCCCCCATCGCTTAGCTCTGACAAAGACTCCCTATGTAACCTGTTTCTCGTTGGGTACCGTACCATCATTTGGTTAACAAAAATATCAGTTTTCTTTTCCTTGTACTATATTTGTCCATGATCAGGTTCTAGCTTTGAAGATTAACATTTCATCTTATTCTAGCGATAGTAACTTCTAGGTGGTTCGAATTTATCTACTCATACAAGGAGAATAGTGCATCTGAATCATGTTCTGCCTATAGATGAAGTTTTTAGTCTAGAAAAACACAGTATATAGTGAAGCAATGGTTATGACTTATGAGTGCAGGCTCCAATACTACATACAGAGGTTCACGAACATGGTTTACGTCCACAAATACGAGCAACCTCACAGGCTATGAAGAACAACACTGATTCCAGGTACTAACTACCATCAACCTCAGAGACCAATATCGAGCCAGTAACATTCACCAAGAGAGTCTAAATTCACAACTTTATATTCATTTTCAAACTAAAGAGGTTCTCATTGTTAACAACTCTGAACAGATTCGAGATTATGAAATAAGAGAATCAACACTGATATGAGTATCTCTCTACATTGCTGTTGAATCAAATTGTCTTGTAGAAATCAGTGAAGACCATAGTCACCTAACTCAGAAGAGTACTCTCCATGAACACCTTCTTCTTCTTGTTCTCCATTGTTTAGCACTGTGATAGAATCTCCCACATCCACCTGTTTCTCTTTTGTTACAATCATCTGATTAAAGCCATGAACAGCAATCCAATCGTTGACATACAAATCTGGATATATGAGTGGAACTCCATTGAGAAGAAGTATATCACCGGACAAAGAAATCTCAATCTCATACCCTTTAAGAACAGTCTGCAGAATCGATCCTTCCTTAGCAAATTTCTGAAGATCTTTCCATAAGAGAAGTTGACTGACAACATGTCCTCTGAAAATAGTAACGTAATCGGAGAATTTAGTAGTTGGATTTGGAATTGCTTCGTCGATCGGAGCAAAGACTGTGATCTTCGTGTCGTTTCCTGAAGTATTATCTTCTAATTGCAGAGCGAGAAACGTAGCTATAATCACGAAACCTCTCGACATTAACAATCTTGAAGCCGATTCAAAGATGTTGAAGCGATTCACTGGTTTAGATCTATTGGGAAGATTTCGAGTGGAATCCGAAGCGATATTAGGACTTGGAGGTGTTTGAGTCGCTGAGCTAGGGATAGGGATTGAACCAGTAGATGAAGTAGTGCTTGGGATTGAAGAAGAAGATGATGAATCGTCGGAGATTTTCGTCGGTGATGTGAAAAACTCGTCGGATCCGTAAATCACGACGTATCCGTCGTCAAAAACAGGAGAATCTTGGACTACGACGTTGTTGATCGAAGTTTTACCTCCGAATCGTGAAGAATTCGTGACGGTTAGAGAGTAATTAGATCTGAGAGTAGGGATTTTGGCGCCATTTGGGAGGTTTCTTAAGGTTTCTCCTGGGAGTCTCGTCGGAGAGAGCTGGTACTTCATATCGAGAAGCGAAGGTTGACCAAACTTAGAGAAAGATTGATCAGAAGGTGCGAAGAGGGTGAGTTCTTGCCAATCTTCGAGGTTTAGATCTTGATTCGCGAGCTTTAGTGTGAGTCCCATGGATAAGTAGCCGGAATCGGAAAGAACTTCCACGGCGGATGAAACAGATGTCATAGAAGTTGCGACGAGATCGATATCGAGAACGAAAAATATGAGGAAGAAGGTCGTTAGAAGCTTCGACGCCATTGATGCGTTCTTCGAGCTTTTTTTTTCGTTTGGTTTCAGAGAAAAGCCGTTGCAGAGGAAGTTACAGTTTTTATAGTCCGTCCTATTAAGAGAGGGAAAATATTTACTGGGCTTTTTATTCATAGGCCCATGTGTTTTTTTGTCAACAGGCCCATATGTTTTTTTCTTTTTTAGTTTTCAGTTTTTCACATTTTCCCTCCCGCTTCTTTTTCTTATTTCCCTCTCTAAAAACAAGAAAACATTTTTACATTTTCCCTCCTAAATCTCCAAATTTTCAGAATAAATATCTCAATTACAAATCCATGATAATCCACACAACAATAAACACTCATCGATTAAATCTTCTTCACCGGAAAAAATGCCTTCGATGCCAGAGGAACCAATCCTAACACCAACACCAGATCGATTCTGTATGTTCCCAATCCAATACCCACAGATTTGGGAGATGTACAAGAAAGCCGAAGCATCCTTCTGGACAGCCGAAGAAGTCGATCTCTCTCAAGACAATCGCGACTGGGAAAACTCACTAACCAACGACGAACGTCACTTCATTAAACACGTCCTCGCCTTCTTCGCCGCATCAGACGGAATCGTTCTCGAGAATCTCTCAACTAGATTCATGTCCGATGTTCAGATCTCAGAAGCTCGTGCCTTCTACGGATTCCAAATCGCGATTGAGAATATTCACTCCGAGATGTATAGTCTCCTTCTCGACACGTATATCAAAGACAACAAAGAGAGAGATCATCTTTTTCGTGCAATCGAAACCATTCCTTGTGACGAAAAAAGCAGAATGGGCTATGAAATGGATCAACGGATCTCAAAGCTTCGCTGAGAGAATCGTAGCGTTTGCTTGCGTTGAAGGTATATTCTTCTCCGGTAGCTTTTGTTCGATATTCTGGTTGAAGAAACGAGGTTTAATGCCTGGACTCACTTTTTCAAACGAATTGATTTCGAGAGACGAAGGTCTTCACTGTGATTTCGCTTGTTTGATATATAGTCTTCTTAGAACTAAGTTTGATGAAGATCGTTTGAAAGCGATTGTTTGTGATGCTGTTGAGATTGAGAGAGAGTTTGTTTGTGACGCGCTTTCTTGTGCCTTGGTTGGGATGAATCGTGAGTTGATGAGTCAGTACATTGAGTTCGTTGCTGATAGGTTGTTGGCTGCGCTTGGGTGTGGTAAGGTGTATGGTGTGACTAATCCTTTTGATTGGATGGAATTGATTTCGCTTCAGGGTAAGACCAACTTTTTTGAGAAGAGAGTTGGTGAGTATCAGAAAGCTTCTGTTATGTCTAGTGTTCATGGAAACGCTGCGTTTAATGATGATCATGTCTTCAAGCTTGACGAGGATTTTTAGATTTTGCTTACTTGCTTTATTTTTAGTTTTGTAATTTTCAGTATAATGAAAAACAGATGAAGTTTAATTTGATAATGGACATTTAATTTCTTAATTATTTAACATAGTTTTTACATGGTTAACATATAACTAATCCGGATCCTAGTAATTACATGGGTCTACCCAAATCCAAAAAGGATTGGAGCCAATGACTTTGCTATATATTTCGTTCTTAAGAACATTGCTAGGTTTCTAGCTATATTGGTTTTGCCTCTTTATTGGCAGAGGGAGCACAAAGAGAATCCTCCCCTTTCGACATAAAAATGTTATTTTCTCATGGTCTTTTGGATGATTAGCAAGACTTACTCTTAAGTTTTTGCATAAGTATCTTACATCACTTTCTAACTCAACCTTCGAAATATGCATTTGTTTCAAACAATCCAGTGTTCATTTCCAAGTAGGTGTAGTGACTTATGATAAGAAAGCATGTCGATTATGGTAAAAATATTTTAGTGGCTGTTCACAATAATTCTATGAGAGAGAATCATTAGTAGGCAAATTGAATAGGAAACAGACATGATATCAAATTCTTTTGAAGGCAGAAAGAAATGAAAATATAGAAAACATAACTAAAAGAGAATAAACAACCAATTACCATTTACCGTTCCAAAGACCTTCATCGTCGAATTTCAAGAACAATGAAGGTCTTTGAAAGATACTTTTGTCAATAAATATGAAAACCATAAACAATTAGTAGAGATGAGAGATCACTATAACTCTCCTATGACTTTCCATCCAATCAAAAAGAAAAGTTTGTGTCCATGTCTCTATAACTCTATCCAACTTCTTTAAGATAAGATCATTTTCTCGCTTATTACACCAAGTATACAGCGGACCATGGGATGATAGGTCTCAAACAAAGCAATAGTTTACCACTGATTGAAAGTCTCTCATTCCATTGGTATAATAGGGTTGTCTTCAGCTCTAGAATGCTCCACAAGTTCTAAAATCTCATTAAAATCTCCAAACATTATTTAAGGCTTGCTACTAATGACAGGAGAGTCATAGTGATCTCTCATCTTGTTCATAATACTTTTTTCTCCTCTAACCAACTAGACAGTCTATGAAACTCAAATAATATAATTTTTAATTTTCGGTCAAAACTGTAAAAACATGTCAAAATCAAATAATATTTTTTTTTTGCCAAATCAGAAAATTACATTTTTCCGCCAATGTAAAAATAATTTTTAGAGTGACATTGTCAGTATAAATCCTAATTTATGTTTTAATATTATAGCTAAAGTCTATAATTATTTTTGGCTGCTTCTTGCATATTATTATTCTAAGTTTGGTTTTTGTTTTTATCTGAGAAATTTCTACTATATAATGAATATTTGAAACTGTAGTCTATATATTTAGATTTAATATTTTATACAACAAGTTGATATGGCCGAGTTGGTCTAAGGCGCCAGATTAAGGTTCTGGTCCGAAAGGGCGTGGGTTCAAATCCCACTGTCAACATTCACTTTTTTCTCTTTTTCCATTATTTACTTGCTGACGTGTACTCACCTTATCTTACATTATTTGATGACGTGTAATTTTAGTGGTCACTAATCGAGAGAGTGAGACGAAACGATAAGGAGAAGAACTTCTTCTTCAACCTCAGAAAACCCTAATTTCTCCATTTCGAAACTCCAACGAATTCTCTGGTGATTTTACCAATGGCGATGGCAACATCGATGAGTTTGAATCTAATTGGGGCATTCAAAGGCTTGTCTCTTTCTTCGACTTCGTCTTTTCTTAGAGGCGATTTGAGTTTTTCCCCCAAAACCTCTTTCACGGTGACTCTTCCTCTGGAAAATCTTCAAGCTCCGATTCCGTTGACAATTGAATCGGCCCATAAGAAAGGAGCTGGTAGCACCAAGAACGGTCGTGATTCTCCTGGGCAACGACTCGGCGTCAAGATCTACGGTGACCAAGTTGCTAAACCTGGTGCTATCATTGTTCGTCAACGTGGCACTAAGGTAACACTTAAGAACACAGAATTGTTGAAATTGAGAACCTCTTAAGCTCCTCTTTCAATTCTCTTCTAATTTCACCGCAACTCTGTCAATTTGGTCAGTTTCTTATGGGTTTAGCTCTCAAGCTCTGTTTTCAGATTCCATTCTCGAACACATCTGGGTTTAGGATGAATTTTCGTATTTAGTAGCTCTTGTTTCTGATGCCATTGCCATTTCTCTGGAAGTTCTACGTTATGTTTGTGTTTAGGATGGAACTATATTGTTTGAGAAGATTGATTCATGAATGGTGATGTTTGGTGCAGTTCCATGCTGGGAAAAATGTTGGGATTGGTAAAGATCATACCATCTTCTCTTTAATCGATGGATTAGTCAAGTTCGAGAAGTTTGGTCCTGACAGGAAGAAGGTATACCTGTAGTTATACTGAGTAAGGTTTATAAGCTTTCTTAATCTTCTAGGATGTTAAAGGAAATGAGACTTGTTTTTGCAGATAAGTGTGTATCCAAGAGAAATTGTACCAGAGAATCCCAATAGCTACAGAGCAAGAAAGAGAGAAAACTTCAGATTGCAAAGGGAGAAGAAGAAGGCGAGACGCGAGAATTACTCGTACACACTTCCTACACCAGAACTTGTTCTTGCATCTGCCTCAGTCGATGATGCTGAAGCCAATCCGGAGTGCTAGAAGATTGAATGTGGAGTTTCCTTGTCTCTTTTTGTTTAGTCTTGTTTATGAAAAATGATCCTTTCAGAGTATTAAGAGTTGGTTGTATTGTCGAATCCAAGCCTCTCTTTTGTCAAATTGAGTCCCAAGCAGGCGGATTTTTACCCAACTTGAGTTATTAGTGTAATCAAATGGTTATTGTTAATTAGTCAAAGCCTCAAAGGTTTTAATTTAGTGAATTTCTCTTCCAACTTAGTAATTCTGAATCATTGATAAGAGAGACCACCAAACCTTTGAATGCCCCAATTAGATTTAGTCAAGTATAAATCTAGTTCAAGTGTCTATTTGAGGTTTTTTTATTATAAAAATTATAAAACTTATTTGGATCCCAAAAATGGATCCATTGTTAGTCTAAGAAGCCGAAGACTTTATGGGCCTTCTAGCGAAATAATGGGTTTTAGCCCAATTACTTAGCATTTCGGAATATGTAGATAGTGGTACAAAAAAGAAATTGAATAATATTCATTTTCGTCTATCATTGCATAATTAGTGGAATGAAATTATTATTCTATGTTTTTTTTTTTTCATTTATCTATATCTTGCTCATCTTGAATCCATCAATTTCGCTAACGTTTTACCTGTACCATATTAGATCCTTTGTGTTATCTTTAGGCCATATTTCACCAGCTTGAGGTCAAATACTTATACACATGTATGTAACGATATATATATGTAAGATGACGATATATTATTGAATAACACTAAAGGCCTAGAGCAAAAATAGTAATTGATGAGAAGTTTTAAATTCTAGGAGCAGTAATTAAGAAGAAGAACAAAGACAAATCCTAAAACAAAGCATATCAGTAGTAAAACCTTGTAGCACAAAGCAGAGAGGCACATACATGAGTGTAATAAATGAGCTATGCATAGACATGGACGTTGAGAACAACGAGAAAGAGGATAAGAAAGAGACCATAGAGAACAGTGTGAACGAAAATAGAAGCTACCGTCGTCTTCATGTTCATGAAACCCACCGGAGATTCTTTCCCCGGAAACTGCAGTATCAACCCTGGCGACAGAAACGCGAACAAAGCCGAAGCTATCAACGGTGCAGCCCAATCATGCATCTCTTCTTACAAGAACAAGAACAAAAGAAAAAGAAAAAGAGAAATGGAGAAAGAAAGAAGAGAGTGGGAAATAGGTTTGGATGGGTGAAAAAGGAGATGATGGAATTGTGAGAATGAGAATCTGATAAAGTCTAGTTCTTTACAATTAAAGGAAGAGAGAGATTTTTTGGAATTTTGCTTTAGGTGAGGTGTCTTAATTTAATCGTAATTGGCTATCGAAGGAGAGTTTGAATTTGAAACGATTCTAGCTTAAGCATATCAAATGCTCGATTGTATTAGAATAAACATGGTTTGAGCTGTATATCTATTCTATGCGGTTTGAGCGGTTTGAGCGGTTTAACCAATTTACGTGGTGCAGTTTTGCCTTTGGAAGAATAACTTTCAATAATATAATTGTACTCTGTTTTACAATTAAGCAATGTAAAAACAGAAGAAAAATAAACAATGTATGTAATTTGTAGAGAAACGGTTCTATGTCACATTCAAAATCCTATGTGATTCACATGAATAGCGACATATCTTTCGGTGATCAATAAATGTACACGCCACTTTTCGAAATACGTTTGGAGGAATTTTGTTATTTTATTACTTGGAATGTATTCTTGATTAGTAGAATTTGTTTGACTTGAGAAGACTAAATTAGATTACAAGTAACGGGTCCACCACTTGCTAAGCGACCAATATATTCCGTAAGAAGAGAACAATATTTCTCCACTTTTTTTTCCTACTAAAAACAAAAATTCAACTTTTTTATATAGTTATTGTACACTTTTCATATCTCCAAAATTTAGTATTTATAATTTTTTTTGGTGACTATAAAATCAAGACGATATAAATCTTAGTAATTTGTTTGACAAATATATTTTTTCCATCCCGAAATGCTAATCTTTTTACTTTCTAGTGGGCAATATATACGAGATTATCTCAAAATTGTAACAAAAAATAATAATGTTGGAATTAACTCAAAATAAATATGAAGAAAATAAAATAAGAATTGGGCTTAGCTCAGCTTTTCTTCTTTGTTTCAACTTTCAAGTCTCTGTTTTTGACTCTTTTACTCTCTCTCACGAGTCACGCCACCGCTTTATCGAAAAAAGGCGTCTGCTTTTACGTTTTCTACTTCACAGCAATGGCGGATTGGGCTCCAGTTCTCGTCGGAGTTGTATTATTCGTTATCCTTTCTCCGGGACTTCTTTTCTCGTTGCCCGGACATCACCATACTCTCCAATTCGGCGGCATGAAAACCAACGGCAAAGCCATCGCCGTTCACACACTCATCTTCTTCGCTGCTTACACCATCTTGATCCTCGCTGTCAATCTCCACATCACTACCGGCTAATTTATGGGCCGAAATAAAGGTAACCCTTTTGCTGAATCTGAGCTCTCTCCCTCTCAGGAATCTTCTGAGATCTGGAACTCTGTTTTTAGGGATTTGTATACTTTACTCTGTTCTCTAGTTTGTGTTGTGCATTGAGTTAATACTGAAAAATGTAATAATCATTAAGCTTGTATTGATGTCATTAAGTTATAATGCAAAATTTGATGTTTGATTCCATCTTTGCTATTGAATTGTGAAATACAAAATCACATATTTTTAGTTGTCTATACAATATTTACCTTGAAACCATATCAGCAAAGAAGCAGAGATTAGTGAAAAATGTGGGAACAAACCAAATTTGTAACTAAATGAAGATGCTTTATGTTACGTTATTACATGCTGAAGCTACGAGAGATCAGAGGATATTGTTATCTCATTTGAATTGTGGAAAACAAAATTACCGATTATTTATTTGTGTACAACCTTTTTAAATCACCCTGCTTGAGACCCTATGAGCCAAGAATCAGAGATTAGGAATAAAAAGAAAAGAAAAAATAGATGAAGGCGAAGTTGAGTCCAAAGAAGCTGTCTTTGTTACACTACATGATCAGAAATGGATGTGAATTTGTATGGCAATGATCAAGATAGTGAGTATACAGAAGTAAATAATGGCGTGGACCAAAATCGAAATCCCGCTTGTGCTCATGTTCCCGAATTCCATCACTCTTGTCCTTGCCGGTAGCTGAAATAGCAATCCTGGTGAGAGTAGGATGAACAGAGCCACTGCTACAATCACAGGTCCCCAGTCTGCACTCATATCTCAACAAAATCTGTTTTTTGAAATGAGTTTTTGTATAACAGGTTCTTGTGTTTTGGTGGCAGGTGAAAATGGAAGATGAAACTGAGAATGGAGAAGCTTGCTAGTGTTTTATGTAGAGTTATGGGTTTCTTGGTGGCTAAGGAGAGGAATTGGTTTAGATGCTAAGCTTTGTGAAGACTACAAAAGAAAGGTATTATATTCTTGAAGTGGGATTTGCTTTTTTTGGTCTATGAACTTTCTTTATTCTTAATTCTTCAATCAATTGCGTCTTTTAAGTTTCTGTTTTCTATTTTCTACAACTGCTTTACAGATCGTTCTTGGTATGTGTTTTCTGCTTTCGTTTTTTTGCTTTTGTTAAAGAAGTGCTCAAAAGTAGATGACTGTGTAAAAAGATGATATTACCAGTTGTTGTTTCGTTGTAAGGGTCTACTTTGATAGTTTTCTTCATAGGTTTGGATTTAGCTTTTTCTTGGTCAGTCTCGAGGAAACTGTTGGACAGATGAAAGTCGGTGTTTAATATTCTTATGATGTAAACAAACTGTTCGGGACTAACCGGGACTGATTTCGGTAATTTGGTATTGAAGTTTGTGTATAGGTCTTGGGTCTAATTATGTTGTAATGCATAGCTAAAGAGAGGGAATACAAATAAAAGATAATCATCACTTCACTTTCTTCTTATTTATAAGTTTGTGTGTTTGTATCTATGTTTCAACTCTCTAGCCCTTTCCAAATTTTAATTCTTTTTCCTCGTTTCAAATGTGATGTGTTCAGGTTCTGTAGTAGTAGTAGTAGTTTCTTGACTTTAAACGCTCTGCATCAGTGTGAATCTTGACCAACTTCTCGGTTTCCATGGTCGGGGTCATATAACGAGAACTTGTTGTCTCGGTTTTTCTCCGCAAGATTCAAGGTTACTTCAACTTCATTGATCTTTAGTTTTGAGTTTTGACAACAGCAGTGTTGACTACAACAAGAATTGGTCAAGATTATTTGTTTCTGGGCTTATTTTCGTACTGGGCCTAAATTTCAAATATGGCCCATTATCCTTTGCTCTTCTTCTTTAACACGAATCGTCTCTACTCCTAACTTAAGGATCCACAACGTTCTTCCTCTTTTTCTTTATCAAAGGAAAGCAATCTTCACAAAAACAAATATCAGTTTCGGTGACCAAGCTAATTTTCACACCAATGAAAGATTTTACTTTTCGGCAAGCACATACCTAAACATCATTTTTTTATGTGACAACTAAAATATTTTTTCTTTATCTATTCAATTTTTTTTCATCAATAACATGGATTTGATCCCATACGTTAACATCATATTAGCTATTTCACTAACACAAATCACCAGCCTACAAGTAGTTTTGCATGTATAGTTATCAACTTATCAATCAATGATTTTTCTAGAATATTACTGTTGGTTCTGTTGAATAATTTTAAAATGTATGATTATTACTAATTTACCTACTCCACAAGAAACATGTAACGACTGCTCTATGGTCAATTTTGCTCACTAGTCTATCATAAATTACATATACTATTGTCTCAGTCAAAAGTGACTTGCGTGATTCTAATTGAAAAGTATTGTGTATTGAAGTTTTGACTAGCCAACTTAGAAAGTTTATGCATATAACAAATTTAAATTTTAAATTAAAATCCATTTAAATTTAATAGAGAATTATGAATTTTCTATTAAAATTTTGAAATGTCAAGAATTTAAGAAAATGACATTCTATTGTAAATAAGAGCCAATTCTAAAATTTATTTAACTTTTTTTGCAAAAAAAATATATATAGATTGAAAAAAGAGTAATCATTGATTATCTATAAAAAAAAAGAAGTAGTCCAATTTAATTGGAAGTCAATATGGTTTAGTCCTTTTGCTCTGTTCAAAAAAATCAATTTATGTTATTTTGTTTTGAAAAACCGGATATTTTTATCTTTTGGTCTCAATTCTGAAATTTGGAATATATCAGAAATCGCTAAATGAAAACAATTTTTCATGGAGGTTGAATACTCTAAGTGGGTTTTATATATAACAGTTTTCAAATTTATTGTCATATTTACATCTACGGATCTACCTAATATGATAAGAGCATGTTTTAGATGGTCAAGTTCAATATTGTTACATGCCAAATATTTAGGAGGGTGTATTCAATCAAACATTTTCAAGTGATTTGTGTTAAAATAACAGATCTTATGTTATTCAATCATGAATTTTTAAAAGTCTCATAAAATCTAATGTTATTGAACTAGTGATTCTAAAATCTACTTAAAAGTCCCCTGTTATTGAAAACATTTTAAAGATTGGATTTGTAGTGACTTTAAGAGACTTAAGTGAATTTTAGTGGATTTCCTTAGTTAAAAATACAGAATTTTAAATCCCATGGTTTTAGGTAGAATTTGAGAGGATTTTACAATAAATCATAACAACTTTCTTAAATTCACCCAAATTCTTTAAAATCATATAAAACTCAAAATAATTCAAATCACTCAAAATATAATTGCAGTTAATCCTAACTAACCCAACAAGGATTTTACAGAATTTTTTCGAGTTCGCTGAATTAATAATTTCAAAAACAAAATCAGACATTGTTGAATCATTTAGTTTCTTCACTAGATTCAGTGAAATTCAGACAAATAAAAACCTGATCTCAAAACTCATAAACAAAAACCTAGACCTACGAGTGAACAAACGAAGCAAAGCAGGAATTGTTTTGAGGGATAAAATCGACGTTACTTATGTCTGGTTTTGTATGGGTTAAAACGCTTTTAAGACAATCTTTCATGATTAAATAGTCTAATATCTGCAAAGTCAAACTAGACGGCATTTTCCGAAAAGTAAAATTGAAGGGACGCAAATAATATTTATACTTATTTAGGTATTTTATTTTATATCCGAAAAAGTAAAATTGAAGAAATAAAAATTGAATTTTGGAAAATAAAAATTGAATTTTTGAAAATAAAAATAAATAATAAATTAATTGAAATATGAGTGAAACTCAAATTATATGAAGTCTATGCAAATGAAAGTTAACTTGAATTATTCTTCATTTAAATGATCAATTATCCTTCATTTAAACTCAAATATTAAAACTGGACTTTTAAATAGTATCTAACAATTCACAAAAAATATCTAGGAGATGTGAGGATAAAAAGTTTGGCACATTCTTAAATAATTTAATATAAATATGCAAACTCAAATTTAAAACTCAACCCAAAAACTTTTTTTACCACTATCAAAATTTTGTAGAAATATTTAAGAAATTTGTATTTGATAATCAGCCAAACTAAAAAGATAATTGTTGTGTGATTACATGAACATGGTACATCAATAGAGGAGCAAAACCAAACACAAACAATCTAAACAAGATGGACTCCTCAACACGAAACATTACCACCAAATACATACAACTTCGTCAAGGACCTTAAATTTAAGACTACTCTATGCCGAAACATAGATAGTAGAAAACAGAGCAAGGAACATAATGGCGAGAGGTTAGATAGAGTAAAGTTTAGGTAAAATGAATTTTATATAGCTCCTTTACGTCTTTGTCAATTTCATACTTTTATCAACAAGACATATTTCCGACTTCGATTCAAAGTCGTACATTGGAAAATTATGCTTTAGAAAAAACAAACTTGACGACCAAAAATATTTTTTAAAACTTAAAAATAAAAAAAAACTGTTAATAAAAAAAGTTTCAAAAATAGCTTGAGCAATGCATGAAAGAGAGCTGGGAGTGATAGTAGAAGCAAAAAAAAACCTTTCAGGAGATATATATAACCCAAAGGCCAAAGCTCTATATTAGAACACAAACATTAAACATTAGGCATGGAAAACTCTCAATTAGTTTCGATCACTTTCTTAGCTTACACTATAATCATATCAATCGGCTCCATCAACTGCATAGACAACAATAATCTTGTAACAAACCAATCCGCTCTGTTCGTGTTTGGAGATTCTGTGTTCGATGCTGGAAATAACAACTACATCGATACTCTCTCTAGTGTCCGGTCTAATTACTGGCCGTATGGTCAAACAACATTCAAATCCCCTACTGGAAGAGTCTCTGACGGACGTTTGATTCCTGATTTCATCGGTACCAAAATTACTTTTTCGTTTCCTTATTTTATTTTAAAACATTTTCTTTGTAACTGATCGATAACATGGCAGCGGAGTACGCATGGTTACCGTTGATCCCGCCAAATTTACAACCATTCAACGGTAACAGCCAATTTGCCTATGGGGTAAACTTTGCGTCAGGTGGCGCCGGAGCTTTAGTCGGAACCTTTTCTGGATTGGTATTCATTAGTAACTACTTTACATTGGTTTTATTTATTTGTTTTCTTTTGTTGAATCCATGGTAATTGTTTGTCTTGTCTATTTTTTTTTCTTTTTCAAAAAACATTTTCACCACTGCAAGGTGATAAATTTGAGAACACAATTAAACAACTTCAAAAAGGTTGAAGAAATGTTAAGGTCTAAGTTAGGAGATGCTGAGGGGAAGAGGGTTATCTCAAGAGCTGTTTATTTGTTTCATATTGGACTCAACGACTATCAATATCCATTCACTACAAATTCTTCCTTATTTCAATCCATTTCCAACGAGAAATACGTAGATTATGTTGTCGGTAACATGACAGACGTTTTCAAGGTAAAAAATTTTCAAAAGGGTTTTTGTAGAGTTTCTATTGTGAACAACTTTTGGTCTGAAAAATGAGAGATGATGTTGTGTTCTTAGGAAGTGTATAATCTTGGAGGAAGGAAGTTTGGAATCTTGAACACGGGACCGTACGATTGTGCACCAGCCTCATTGGTTATAGACCAAACAAAAATAAGATCTTGTTTCCAGCCGGTCACTGAACTGATCAATATGCACAACGAGAAGCTTCTGAATGGTTTGAGACGGCTAAATCATGAACTATCCGGATTCAAATACGCCCTTCACGACTATCACACTTCCCTATCGGAAAGGATGAACGATCCTTCAAAATATGGTAACAAAACTTGGTTAATAATTGCAATATATATAACAGAGTCTTTACTATAAACTTTTTGATCGTTTTGAAGGGTTCAAGGAGGGGAAGAAAGCATGTTGCGGAAGCGGACCATTGAGAGGAATCAATACGTGTGGAGGCCGAATGGGACTGTCGCAAAGTTACGAGTTATGTGAAAACGTTACAGACTATTTGTTCTTTGATCCTTTTCATTTGACGGAAAAGGCTAATCGACAGATCGCTGAGCTGATTTGGAGCGGACCTACCAACATTACTGGACCCTATAATCTCAAAGCGCTGTTTGAACTTAATTAAAGCTCACTATCTCGTCGTGTCATCTTGTTTGGTTTTCATTCAAAATTTTTTGTGTATTTGAATTGTCACCAGAATCTTTCAGTTTTCTTAGACTCTTGGTCTCCAAGGCTTTACGCGAGCGATATATATCACTCGTTTCGATTTTGAGTTTTTGACCGTTTGAACTTTGAAGAGTGTTTCTTCAAATTAAACCAAACCAATTTTACAAAACCAAAATTCATAACTGATTCTTTTGGTTCACACTAAACCGAGTTTATCAAAACTACTTTAAAATATGGTTTGGTTTAACCAAATTATACGTCTTAATCAATGATTAGGAGACTTTATTAAAGTCTATAACCGCAATTCGTCATCAACTACCATTTCCTTCTCCAATGGAGTTCTTCTCTGAGAGTGAGAGGAATCACTGAAAAAATAATACTGACCATTTCCCAAAAAGTTATGTACTTATTCTGACGAAATCTGCAGGAAATTCTCAATTTTTTTAAAAGAAGTAGCTTTTTGGAGTTATGGAGACGGAGATTCCTAGGTCAACGGAGATATCAGAGACATTGTTGTTACCAGAAACGAATCTAGATCACGGTGAATATGTACCCGAGTGGAAGGAACAGATCACGATTCGAGGCTTGATCTCTAGCGCCTTGTTAGGGATTTTGTTCTGTATCATTACCCATAAGCTCAATCTAACAATCGGAATCATTCCTTCGCTTAATGTAGCTGCTGGTCTTCTCGGCTTCTTCTTCATCAAGTCGTGGACTGGGTTCTTGTCTAAATTAGGGTTTTTATCTAAACCCTTTACTAAGCAAGAGAACACTGTTATTCAGACTTGCGTTGTCTCCTGCTACGGCCTTGCTTATAGCGGTAAAAATCGTTACTTGCTTAGATATGGGTTAATAGTAATCTTCTTGATTTGGTTACGTTTAGTTTCAATTCCTATGTGTTGATGATGAACAATGGGAGATATGGATGATACTAACTTTGGATCCACTTGATGACTTTGCTGAAGGGAACTGTAGCTATTCCAGATTTATGATGATCAAGTTTGATTTTTTTGTGTGCCTAATCTGATATAGTTTCTTGTTTTTTTAGGAGGATTTGGTTCGTATTTGATAGCTATGGATGAAAGGACATATAAGCTCATTGGTTCTGATTATCCTGGAAACAATCCTGAAGATGTTATAAATCCTGGATTGTGGTGGATGACTGGCTTTTTATTTGTAGTTAGCTTCCTCGGTCTCTTCTGTCTCGTTCCACTTCGCAAGGTAGCGTCTCATTACTGCGATATTAGTATTAATCAAAACAAAATATCTAAGAGAACACTATTGTTTGATCTGTTGATCCTTATTCAATAGTGTATCTTAGGTGATGATTTTGGATTACAAGCTTACGTATCCCAGTGGAACCGCTACAGCAATGTTGATTAACAGTTTCCACAACAATACTGGAGCTGAGCTTGCAGGGTAATTGTCAGAGATTCATCTTCAATATTCAACTCCCTGCAAAACATTGCTTGAGTTTCATTAAAAATTTATCTCCAATATTATTCACATCAGAAAACAAGTCAAATGTCTTGGGAAATACCTGAGCCTTAGCTTAGTTTGGAGTTGCTTCAAGTGGTTCTTTAGTGGTATTGGAGGTGCATGTGGGTTTGATCACTTTCCCACACTTGGTTTGACTCTATTCAAGAACACGTAAGTTAACCAATTTCGTACAGTTTAACAATAAGTAAATGAGAATGGTTTAGCATGTGGATATAATTGGTAACGAGTCATGATTTTTTCTGCTGTGCAGGTTTTACTTTGATTTCAGTCCTACTTTTATTGGATGTGGCATGATATGTCCCCATTTGGTGAACTGTTCGGTTCTTCTTGGTGCTATCATCTCTTGGGGTTTTCTCTGGCCATTTATATCACAGCATGCTGGGGACTGGTATCCAGCTGACCTTAAAGCCAACGATTTCAAAGGTCTCTATGGATATAAGGTACACAATAAACCGATTAAGTAGGAAGAATTTAATGTTAGTAGATGAATTTCATAGGTACTCTCATTGTGGTGGTTACTGATTCTCTTTCATATAATTACTGTACTTATAGGTATTTATCGCCATTTCTATCATCCTTGGTGACGGTCTCTACAACCTCATTAAGATCATTGTTGTCACTGTGAAGGAAATCTGCAACAAAAGCTCCAGACAACACAACCTACCTGTCTTTACCGACATTTTAGGTGCGAATATATATGATCCTGATTCACAATCGCGTTTGTTAGTAATAGTCATAGTTATTAATAAAGGTGTCTCTCATGACCATACTGACAACGTCTGTCTCAAATATTTTCTTAAGAGTTTCTTTCTCCATTCTTAATTCAGATAAAAGTAAGACCTCAGTATTAATGCGGGAGAAGAAGAAAAGAGATATCATATTTCTCAAGGACCGTATACCCCTCGAGTTTGCGGTTTCTGGTTATGTGGGTCTTGCAGCTATTTCAACCGCTATAATCCCGTTGATATTCCCACCATTGAAATGGTACTTTGTCCTCTGTTCATACTTAGTTGCCCCGGGTCTTGCTTTTTGCAATTCTTATGGAGCCGGGCTCACAGATATGAGCATGCCTTCAACCTACGGAAAGACTGGTCTTTTCATCGTTGCTTCAATTGTAGGAAATAATGGTGGAGTCATTGCCGGTTTAGCAGCATGTGGCATTATGATGTCAATCGTCTCAACTGCAGCGGATCTCATGCAGGATTTTAAAACAGGTTACCTCACACTATCATCTGCAAAATCCATGTTTGTAACTCAGCTTTTGGGTACAGCAATGGGTTGCATAATCGCTCCTCTCACGTTCTGGCTGTTTTGGACTGCTTTTGATATTGGAGATCCTGATGGTCTATACAAAGCACCTTACGCGGTCATCTACCGCGAAATGGCTATTCTCGGGGTCGAAGGCTTTGCCAAACTGCCCAAACACTGTTTGGCACTTTGTTGTGGATTCTTCATCGCTGCTCTGATTGTAAATCTAATTAGAGACATGACACCACCAAAGATCTCTAAGTTGATACCACTTCCAATGGCAATGGCTGGTCCATTCTACATAGGAGCTTACTTCGCCATCGACATGTTCGTAGGAACCGTGATAATGCTCGTATGGGAACGGATGAATAAGAAAGACGCAGATGATTACTCGGGTGCAGTAGCTTCAGGTCTGATCTGCGGAGATGGAATTTGGACCATCCCATCCGCAATTCTTTCTATATTAAGAATCAATCCACCCATTTGTATGTACTTTAGACCATCCTAGACATTGTTATCATGTTAAAAATTTGTTGCATTATGGCAGATAATAGAGTTTTTATATCTCACTCTAGAACACAAAGTGCCAATAGCAACAAGTATGTGGCATAAAGTCAAACAGACAAGGTTGACCAACGAAACTTTATTTGGGCTTATTCTGTAAGCCCATAGACTTTTGTTAAGAAGCCCATACGAATCTCTTTCCTCGTCTTTTCGACCGAAATTATTAAAACCTCTAATTCCTCCTCAAAAACCCTAAAATCCCAATTGAGAAAATTTAGACGCTCAAGGTTTTGTTTACATCTTGTCCGGTGGCTTGAAACAAATTCAACTTCTGCGTACTGTTTCTTTGTTGAATCATGGATCCAGCGCCCGAACCCGTTACTTACGTCTGCGGAGGTAAGCTCGACTTGAAAACTTCATCGAACATCTAATTTTGCTTTGAAATCAAAGTTTTGTTAGTATCTGTAAAAGATTGTAGCTTTGTGAAAGTAAATGCTAAAGTTGCCTCTTTTGAGTAGCCATATGAATCCTAATCTATTAGGAAATTTCATAATCTGGCTTAGTTAGGAGGCATAAATCAATCTTGATCATCAATACTTTACTGTATTGTATTGATCTATTTGACTTGAGGTCTTTTTGAGGAGGAGCTTTGCTTCTGCTAAGTATCAAGCTTCTCCCAAGCAGCCTCAGACATATACACTTTTAAACCAAAATTCATAAGTAAAAAGGTTGTCTTCGTTTTATGGGTTTGCTTAATTTCTTATTTTCTGTATCATCAGATTGTGGTCAAGAGAACACTTTGAAGTCTGGGGATGTGATCCAATGCAGAGAGTGTGGGTACCGTATTCTCTACAAGAAGCGTACCCGTAGAGGTGACTTATTCTTAATCCTCCTTTTGTTTTGTAATGTTTTTAGCTTTCTTTGATTCCTCTTTTTTTGGATCTTGTTCCTAGTTTATAAAAGTGATGGCACCATTTTGAATGCGTCTCAACATATACATGATATCGGGATCCTTTTTTAAGTCTTGATCATAGTTTATGATACTGATGGAACGATTTTCAGTGTGTCTTATATAACGCAAATGTTCTAAGGATCCGGTTTCCGAATTTATCTTGAGATTGTTAATCTGTTGGTTTTCTTGTACAAAATGTAGATGTTGTAAACTTGTTTCCGGCTAATTTATTTGATGGTTTATTCTCTTGCAGTTGTTCAATACGAAGCTCGCTGAGAACTACTACTCCTGAAGGTGGTTCATAGTCTGTTAAGATGGGTTGAGACTTTTTGGCACTGTTTGTGATATATATATCGACATGGTGATTGCTACATTGCCAGTTCGATTTGATTTGGTCACAGTGTGACTGTGTAATGACTTTACCGTTTTGATAGATGTAATTCTTGGAATAACTAAGTTCACATTGCTATAATCCTTGATTGGCTATAATCTCTCGTTGTTTTGCTACCTTTGTTCTTTAGTGTACTCTGCATTTAGTTGATCAGATTCTGGTGGTGGAAAAGGTAGTGACTACCATATATCAATCTTGTTTGCTACATATTAAGTGTTCGGAAGAAATCGAAGAGAGACATGAAGAGAACCCACCACAATGTTACTCTCAAAATACCTTTTTAGTACCAAGCAGATGGATAAATTAGTGTGTTAATATCTGTCTAACGAAACCTTTGGTAAGTCCTATAGGCTATGGCTACAAATAGAAGAGTCAACACAAGAGAATAATCGCGGCAAATATGCTCTCTATTAGCTTTCATCAAATACAAACTATGAGTTTTCAATCTCATGATACATTTATCTCGAATACCAAATGCTATGAAATAATCTATACGTTACTAAATACTAGTACTCTCTTCGGGTGGTTACTTCACTATTTCATATCATTCATTACCGAATTTACAAGCCTTAATTGCCATTGCTATCGTCCTTGGTGACTGTATCTAAAACCTGGCTAAACTCATTGTTGTCGCTGATAAACTCTTCCAACAAAAGCTCCAAACAAAACCAACTGTAGCATTTTTTTTTTTTTTTNTTCAAAACCAACTGTAGCATTT
>Ga0041059_1000780_pt1 | contig 24963 bp, 24 predicted proteins | sample AraColnosormetaG_FD_56232 | JGI IMG/M metagenome (GOLD analysis project Ga0041059, IMG submission 56232) | Arabidopsis roots microbial communities from North Carolina, USA - Col MF nosort | ecosystem: Host-associated > Plants > Roots > Unclassified | place: USA: North Carolina | collected... | reverse complement strand
AAAAAAAAAAAAAAAAAAACGAAAAAAAACATGCGTGTCTAAGATTTACATGTGTTATACACTACTACAAGTAATTGGATTCAGTATTAGCGAAAGTAACAACTTTATAAGAGACTGTCGTCATGAGTCCGATACATGATTACTAAGAAAAACGAATTGATTAAGAAAAAGTTAAGTATAAATATGGGATACATGATTTCACTATGTGTGTGGTACCGATAGTATTAGATCTAAGACTAATTCGTGTAGCTTGCCTATGTATATAAATATTATGTGTGAACCATTTGATCATTTAGATGAAATATCTGTGGACTGTGGTAGACTCTTCATCAAATAATAGATTCAAGTTATTTGATGTGCAGAAAACTCTTCATCAAATAACAGATTCATCTTTGAATTAGTCGGACACTTGGCCGAAGACTCAGATTTCTAGTGCTAAAATCTAAAAAACATATGGATTACATGATTATAGATTTTTGTATATATAAATGAATACTTCATCATTACCCGCACATATAGATTACTAGGAAACAAAACTAGTAAGCGTTACGTAATATTTTAAAGAGAACTAAATAAATAACTGAAACTTGTGCGAAAGACTAATTAGACTCGACACTCGAGGCATTTAGATGGACCCTTGGACCTTTAAAAAGATTTATAAATAAAAAACTTTGGGAGGCAACTGACCTTTTAGTGATTACCGTGGGATCTACCAATGACTATAGAAAATTAAAATTAAGAATAAACTGATGAAAACAAAAGACAAAACACAAGTGCTCGTCTCTAAATACACTGAAATTCTCCATATCTATAAAATAAACATTTCCTTGTAAATATATGGACGATTGTTATTATTACTAAATAGAGCAAATGTCACATATTGTGTCAAAATCATATGAAATTTGGACTTAACGATAACAAATTAAAAACTAATGATGATAAAGAAATGTTGTGGCGCCGCGTATGAATTAGGAATATATTGATAAGTTTCATGGAGATATTGCCAAGTAAACTTGCTTTGTTGTCCAAAAACCTTTGTGTTGTTCACGTTCACGAAGCTCTCTCAGCCGCCAATTTTTAAATTACCCAAAATACCCCACCACCATAGAGTTAATCCACTGCGCCACACCCTGATTCTTTTAGCCTGCACCACCACACGTCATCACGTGGCGCCATGTGGTTGGAAAAATTTAGTTAAAAACATGAATAATAATATAAAGTAAACCTAAAGGCATCTCCATCAAGGAGAAACCTTTTGGTTTCTCAAACAAAAAAAATATTAGTATTTTACTAAATTTTTATTATATAATTAAATTTTTATTTTAATGAAAAAATTGAACCAATTGAGATAAGAGAAATATAATGATGGCTTGTAGAGAGTATCTCATAGTTTCTCACTTGAGAAACTTTCTACACTCTCTCTCTCTTCTCTTTTTATTATTTTTATTATATTAGTAGTGAGAAACTCTTTTGAGAGATTACCAATGGAGATGATCTAAGTATTTTATAAAAGGTTCTTATCCAAAAAAAAAAGTATTTTATAAAAGGTTCAGAAAAATACAAAATGAATCTTAACTTATAACTATTTTACAATTCGGCCATATAATTTGTTAAAACTTCTAACCTTAACAAATTTTACTGAGTAAAGTGCAAATGATTTTACAAAGAATTAAAAACAATTTTGCCACAAATTTTAGTTTGAAATTAGTGCTATTGCGATGAGTTTTTGAATTTTTGATACTAAGAATAATTAAGGTATATAATAAACACTTTACAGACAAAAAATATCAAATAAATAACCACAACAGATTTCTGATACATTTCTATATAGGCACAATACCATATACATTATAATCTTTGTATTTTAGTCATAAGTAACACAAAATAAATTGTTTACATGGTAGTTGGCAATCATTTGCTAAGAACAACCGACAACAAAATAATCACACAAGACAAAATGCAGACAATTCTCAAATCCACAAAAAAAAAACTATAGACGTTATCTATTGATAATTGGAATCTTTAACATAAACCACTATGATTAGGACTTAAATGTTAGTTTTAACAACTTGGGTATTATTACTTGATGATTACAAAGATTAAGGACTTATTTGACTATTTTGACAAGTTGTCCTACGCTCTTAAAAACCCGTTCGCTTCCTCACAGTAGAATCTCTCCACACCGGATTATCCAATATTCTCCACGTCCGCTTCTTCCTTCAACTGAGTCCGACTAAGTTGACTCGTTCTCTCGTGTTTTCGATAGACACAAACTATGACGGAGATCGATCGTTCACGCGCGTTCGCCAAAGACGTTAAGCGTATCGTCGTCAAGGTTTGAAATTCTCTGTGAATTTTTTTTGTTGATTGATGATTGTCTTCAAAAACATTCCTGGGTTTGACTTTTTTTTCATCGGAGCTTCGTCTGTGTTGTTGGTTGATGTCAATTGGTATTTGTATTAATCCGTACTTTTTCAATGATTGCTTTCTTAAGTTTTTTAACATTTGTTTTTTGGCGGCGGAGAAATCTGGAGTAATGTTGAAAAACAATGACAATTTTGTTTCTTTCAATCCTAAATTTTCGATTTTTCTCACTACCCTTATCTCTATTTGATCGATTTTTTGTTATTGTTTACAGGTTGGGACTGCAGTTGTTACTGGGAAAGGTGGAAGATTGGCTCTTGGACGTTTAGGAGCTATCTGTGAACAGGTATTTTGATATACTCAATATATGTTCTTGCTTTAAAAACAGAATCGAAAAAATGGTTTTTGAAGGACTTGTGTAATATAATATCAGCTTGCGGAGTTAAACTCAGATGGATTTGAGGTCATTTTGGTGTCATCTGGTGCCGTTGGTCTTGGTCGACAAAGGCTTCGATACAGACAATTAGTCAACAGCAGGTTATATTATTGGAACAAGTTTAAAGTTTTTTTTGTTTTTAGTGTTTCTGTGCTGATTTTTGTTCTCTTCGGATTTTCAGTTTTGCAGATTTACAGAAGCCACAAATGGAACTTGATGGGAAGGCTTGTGCTGGTGTTGGGCAGAGCAGTCTCATGGCTTACTATGAGACTATGTTTGACCAGGTGATGCGATGCTTTTTTTTTTTGGTTGTGTCTTGATTATTGGCAAGCATTTCAAATATTGATGTGTTGCTTTTTTCGTCTTTTTGTGTGGTAGTTGGATGTGACGGTTGCTCAAATGCTTGTGACCGATAGCAGTTTTAGAGATAAGGATTTCAGGAAGCAACTTAGTGAAACTGTCAAAGCGATGCTGAGGATGAGGGTTATTCCAGTTTTCAATGAGAATGATGCTATAAGCACTCGCAGAGCCCCCTACAAGGTTTGTTGATTGCCTTTCTTTTGCTCTTTGACATAGAGTTCTACTAACTTTGGAGATGTGAGAAATTGTAAAGCGATACTTATTGACTGTACATGATGAAACTAGAATCAAGTAATTTCCTAGTTCCTCTGAATCTTTTAGTCTACTAACTTACAGCTTCACTGTACTTCAACGTATACAGGATTCTACTGGTATATTTTGGGATAATGACAGCTTAGCCGCTCTTCTGTCGCTAGAGCTGAAAGCTGATCTTTTGATTCTTCTAAGTGATGTTGAGGGCCTTTACACTGGCCCTCCAAGTGATTCTACCTCAAAATTAATACACACATTCATTAAAGAAAAACACCAGGACGAGATTACTTTTGGCGAAAAGTCCAAATTAGGACGAGGGGGTATGACTGCAAAAGTTAAAGCTGCTGTTAATGCAGCTTATGGTGGCGTTCCTGTTATCATAACCAGGTAAAAGGCCCTTCCGTACTCATAATCTGTAATTATACTGCATAACTCTATGTTGTAAAAAATTTAGTCTCCAACTTTGAAACAGATAATTCTTTTTCTTCCTCTGCTGCAATGTAAAGTATGGGAATTAAAAAAATGAGCGATATTGTAAGCTCAAGATTGTAGCACTGTTGAAGTTCTCTACTTTACCACATCTTTTTCTCTCCACGTAGCTTGTTCCCTGAATATTTAGAATCCTGTCTTCCCTTGAAATTTCAGAATATAGAAGGCCCTGATCAATAAGCTAACAACATATAATGTTGGATGGAAGAGTGATTTTTTTTTTTTTTTGCTATTTTCATGAAGTGGATATGCAGCTGAGAATATAAGTAAAGTCCTTAGAGGACTGCGTGTTGGTACCCTGTTCCATCAAGATGCTCATTTATGGGCTCCGGTCGTAGATACTACTTCTCGTGACATGGCAGTTGCTGCAAGGGAAAGCTCAAGAAAGCTTCAGGTAATGTTAAGGCTTTGATTGCAAGTGAACTCAAATTCAGATATTGTTTCTTGTTATGCCAGTGTACTCAACTTGTATGCAATTTGCTTACAGGCCTTATCTTCAGAAGATAGGAAACAAATTCTACACGACATTGCCAATGCCCTTGAAGTAAATGAGAAAACAATTAAAGCTGAGAATGATTTAGATGTTGCTGCAGCACAAGAAGCTGGATATGAAGAGTCTTTGGTAGCTCGCTTAGTTATGAAGCCTGGGAAGGTAAGACAGTATATTCACTGCGTGATTTAATTTATTGTACCATTTTTTTTGTCTTCATATGGTGTATTTATTTCTCTTTTTACACTGTTTTGTGCTTGATAGATCTCAAGCCTTGCAGCTTCCGTTCGCCAGCTAGCCGAAATGGAAGATCCAATAGGCCGTGTATTAAAGAAAACTCAGGTAATCTGACGACAATACTTTACCACCAAATTCCAAACTAGATTTTAAATACAGGGAAGAGATATCCTCATATGATGTAAAACCTCCTCCTCTTAATATGACATTTTTTGTCTAATTCATATTATCCTTGACATTTATAATGTAACAGGTTGCAGATGATCTTATTTTAGAGAAGACCTCATCACCAATAGGTGTTCTTCTGATTGTTTTTGAATCCCGGCCTGATGCACTTGTTCAGGTATGTCATGTGTCATTGTCCTTTATACTCTTAGATGTGAGTTCTGATCGCTGAACACCATGCTCTATCAATAAATAAAACAGATAGCTTCGCTTGCAATCCGGAGTGGAAATGGTCTTCTGCTGAAGGGTGGAAAGGAGGCTCGTCGATCAAATGCTATCTTACACAAGGTACATCGATCTCATTTTTCATAGATTGGTGTAAACTTCAATCTAGTCATTTGCTTGCTTCCCAAAATTCGTCTGGCTAATTTTTGAAATACATGGGAAAATTAAAGGTGATCACTGATGCAATTCCGGAGACTGTTGGAGGTAAACTCATAGGACTTGTGACCTCAAGAGAGGAGATTCCTGATTTGCTCAAGGTAAGCAGATAGATACATATGAATGGCAAGTCCCCAGAAGTGATTAGCTTTTTTCACTTATACTGGAACCCACCATTTACATTTTTGGTACAGCTTGATGACGTTATTGATCTTGTGATCCCAAGAGGCAGCAACAAGCTTGTTTCTCAAATAAAAAACTCGACGAAAATCCCAGTGCTAGGCCATGCTGGTATGTTTATAAGTTCAGTTCCATTAAGTTCTTAAGTTGGATTGGCCTAGAGAGAACATGGCTTATTTTTTGGGTGTTTCCAGATGGAATCTGTCATGTATATGTTGATAAGTCTGGTAAACTGGACATGGCAAAGCGCATTGTTTCCGATGCAAAGTTGGACTATCCAGCAGCCTGTAATGCGATGGTTAGAGATTCTTGTCTCTTTCACTACTGTTCACTTATGCGAAGTGATTTCGTTTTTGGTTCTCACTTAGTACTTTTTGTCTCACTTCACCTTCTCTTTTTATTTGGTCCTAACAGGAAACCCTTCTTGTACATAAAGATTTGGAGCAGAATGGTTTTCTCGATGATCTTATTTATGTTCTGCAAACCAAAGGTGAGTATAGTAGCTTGGGAAAATAATTCTTTTTTTTTATTATTTGGATCTATCTTCCAATCTGGATTTCCTTACAACTGTTGTTTTATATTTAATACTAAACTAGAGTATTTCAAACCATAAACACTGAAATTAAGATAGTGTTTTGTTTGTTGACCGTTTTCAAAGAGACTTGTCTGAAGTGTACGTGTCAAATTGCAGGCGTCACTTTGTATGGTGGGCCAAGAGCAAGTGCAAAACTGAATATTCCGGAAACAAAATCATTTCACCACGAGTACAGTTCCAAGGCCTGCACCGTTGAAATTGTAGAAGACGTATATGGTGCTATAGATCATATTCACCAACATGGAAGGTAAAATTACTGCTGATTTCAAATTTTTCAAAGGACCTACCGCTCTGTATTCCATGCATGTGCTGAAAGTGTGGTCACTCCTTTGTCTTATCTTATGAGAGCAGTGCACACACTGATTGCATAGTGACGGAAGATAGTGAAGTAGCAGAAATATTCCTCCGCCAAGTGGACAGGTAATAACCATATATACTAAAACATTTTCTGCTGTTGATTTTCCAGTCCATAGAATGTTTGTAGTTGGATATATGGGAAAACTAATTCTTCTAATATTTGCGTGTTCTCGACAGTGCTGCTGTTTTCCACAATGCAAGCACAAGATTCTCTGATGGTTTTAGGTTCGGACTTGGTGCTGAGGTAGGGAAGAGAGAGAGTTACCAATAATATCACATATATAAACCAAACAAATGGAGAAGTGTCAATGAATAAATGGCCAATGTGATTTGTTCTTATGTATAGGTGGGAATAAGCACAAGCAGGATTCATGCCCGTGGTCCAGTTGGAGTTGAAGGATTATTGACAACAAGATGGTACTACAATTGAGTTATTTTGTTTCTCTCTCTTCCATAGTTCACTGATTTGTCAAAAGCTGTGAAGTTTAAATGGTTGTGGTGATGAATGACAGGATAATGAGAGGAAAGGGACAAGTTGTGGATGGAGACAATGGAATCGTTTACACCCATAAGGATCTTCCTGTCTTACAAAGGACAGAGGCTGTTGAGAATGGAATTTAGTTCTCTCTTTCTCTGCTGATGTCATATTATGTTTTACAATTATGATTGAAGTTTTTTCCCCCTTTTACATAGGATATAGTGTTCCTTGAGGTTTGTACCATCATAAGAAGATCTCATTACTTAAGTGGTCTTTGATAATAGTGAAATGTTTAGCAGCTTCTCTTCATGTCAAAAAAGCTCCATACATGTCCACAACCTTTGATTTACCACAACTATTTGTATCATTTCTCCATGCAGAATAAGTTATATTTTTTCTAATTTGTGGTCTAGACAAAGATACAAATCGGCATTTCACATTCAAAACCCCATTGTGAACTCAAAAGTCATTACAAATGAAATCTGCAAACATAAAACAATCTAGCTCTTACTCTACTTAAGCGTGTCTCCTTCATTCTTGGACAAAGGTTTTGAGCTTCTTCAACCATAGTAAGTACTCTCTGCTATCTTTCTTCATCATGTACTCATACAAGAAATCCGTTGCGCTTGCTTTGATTCCTCTCGTCTCTAGAAACTTGTGGAACGACTTGCGCATATTCTCATCCAACTCCCTGCAAAGCACAAGAAAGAAACAACATATGAGTTTTTTCTTGGGGTTATCATATGGTTAAAACAGAGGGGATATACAGTATGTTGCTTACTGAAAATCTGGCCCATCATAAGTCAACTGTTCTTCAGAAGAATCATCTGGACGGTTCACAGACAAACCATCAATGACAATCTCATCAGGGAAAGCAGTGCAGCTAAACTCTAGGCTAAGTCCACTCTTCTTGGTCACAGTGACAACAAGTGGAATGCTTGATTCATTCGATTTCTCATGACGACCATCACCATCTTCATCGTCATCCACATCATCTTCATTTTCATCCATGGCAAGACCAGGCATGCTTACTTCTACTTTAATCTGCTCTCCATTGTATTCTCTAGTCAATGTCACAGTCCTGTGTCCAGGATTATCTTCGATTTTGAAAGGAAAGTCACTAGAGTCTATCGTCTCTTCATCCTGAAATATATAACCAGAAGAACCATGTAGTCTCTCATAAGCTTATAACCAAAACAGGTTCATGCAATTTGTGTGAGCTCAGAATCAAAACAGGTTCATGATCAAATTCCGAAATGTATGAACTTTTACTCAACAAATTCTGAAAGAAATGCGATTTAAGGCATAGAAAGTCTCCAGTTAGATTCAACCATGAGTTCCCACTAAAGCTTATGGCTTCCACAGAGTAAGCAAACTCACAGATTCAGTCCAATTTTCAACACTGCTTCTACAATTCTCTATCAAAAACCAAGAAAAAAACAAATCCCACAGATTCGTTTATTTTCCCAGGAATCAAGTGATAAAGATCAGTTATTACCGCATCGTGATCATCTGCTTCGAAAGAATCCTTGATCTCAGAGTCAATCACTTGTATAAGCGTCTGATCGGACTTTAACGGCTCAGTGGCCGTCGAATAAGGAAAGCCACGAGAGACGAAGGGCCGAAGCAGAGATGGCTTGGGAACAAGAGACGAGCGATTAACGATAGCGGAGACGGCTTGAGCTCGAGCCACACGACCACACACGGAAGCTAAAGTAGAAGCTGATCTACGAATGCACAAAGCGAAACCCATGGCGATTAAAAGAAAATGGATTCTCTCAGTCTCTGGGTTTTGGCCTTTCCTTAGGGTTTTAACTTTTAAGTGTACGAAGAAGACAAACTATACTAACCAAATCATACCGGTCTTCAAACCAAACCGGTTAAATTACAATTCTTCATTTCTCAATTCCTCTTCACAAACAAATTGTACTGATTTCTGGCATATCTTTTAGAAGTATAGTTTCACATATCAAAAACTCAGAATTTACAAAAGTCAAAAGAACTTTCACAAACTGTATGATAAAGAGACTGAAATGTTTTTTGGATTTCACTAATTTGGTATTACAATCTGAACAATTTCTATGTGACCCGGATCAACAGAACAACCATTATGAACACACAGATCATGGCGAAGATCAAGAGCCACTGGAAGCAACTTGTCTTTGAGCTTTGTGAATATATCTTTGTCGCTCTTGTTGTCGCGTGTCCTGTGCTCGCTAGGCTTTGCTCAATGGCCTCCTCGGTAGAGTCAAGTATCTTTTGTTAATGAATCCACAAGAAAAGAAAGAAAGAAAAATGTTAGGAGCAATGAAGCCGGTTAAAAGGATATATGAACCAATATAGATTCTTCTCTTGTTACATAGTTGTTGATTAAAAAAGTAAGAATAATTGGTTTTGTGAGGAAATGGTTAGCATCTCACCTTTTCTGTATTTTGCACAGATTGACTAATCGCTTGACTTCTCTCCTTGAGTTGTCTTGCAAGTACCACCATTTCATCGGTTAGATCCTCTTGAAGCTTTCTGTCATCAAATGAATCACCAACTTGGCATGAAGTGGCAAAATTGAACTTATATTAAAATCAATAAAGCTCTACTCTTTGCGATAAATTTTTCTCTCTACTAACGAAAGTGCATAGATAGAAATGAGTTCCTAGTTCTTCTTGGTGATCAATGCATCTACCTGTGCTTGTCAATGTGCGCTTGAGCTGCGGTGTCTAGTTTTATTGGTTTTGATGAATCAGCATCAGCAGCATCAAAGCTTTGCTCCTTGGAACTTGCAGGGCTAACTCAATCAAGGAAGTTGATAAGTACTAAAAGAAAGAATTTACTACAACTTGAGAAGGATGTGAATCTAGTATTCCACGTACACGATTCTTCTTCTCAGCTGTGGCGAAGTGGGGCTTCGAGGCTCATCTTCTATTTTTGGTGAGCTTCCACTAGTCGAATCTTTTGCAAAGGGTTCATCAGATACCTCTGTCTCAGGCTGTAAATTTAGCAAAAATCAAAAATTTGGTATAAGTTACAGAAGTAAAACTTGAAAATTCTTGCAGCTAAACAATGGTTCTACGCAGGAACCAACCAAAATGTGCGTTCCTGAAACTAATTCCTGAGACCAATACATCTAGTAAAAATTGGGGAAGTAACTAACAAAGTATCATATCAACAAGAGCCTAATGTCCTAGCTAGACAAGTGAAAAGAAGTGTCCCTTTCTAGTTCAGGTGACTTACCTCTTGAGAAGCTATCTTGGAAGCAACAGCTTCAATCTTCTCATAGTACTCATTAACCTTAGCCTTTGTAACTCTGGACAAAGAGATCAAAGGAGAAAATAAGCACATTCTCATAATGGTTGCAAGGGTATTTCACCAAAAAACATGTACTTTTAGAACAACAACTATAATACGAAGCAATCCAGTTCAAATCTCTAACCCTTGATCCTAGAAAGAGACACCAAAAAGCAGGAATCTTTTTAATGGCAATGGTGAATCAACAAGAGAGTAAGTAAACCTGGGAAGGCCTTCAGGGGTTTTTTCTTCGGAGAGTTGTTCTAATTGTTCCCTCAATGTAGCAACATACTGCAGATTTTTTGTTTCATACATCAACATAAACACGAGACTAATAGTTTACATATAATGAAGATCAAAAGAAACGTACATGCATAAGCTTCGACTGATTTTGCTGGTTAGGTGCAGCGGAAAGCAATCTCCGCAAATTGATCTCCGTTTTGCTTATTCCCATCATCAGTAAATCTGACAACTAGAGAATGAAACAACATTCAGATCAAAGCACACAGACCAGTAACAGAAATCAATCCAAAACCCAATTCACGATTTTGAATCCAAATTGAATATCTGGATCTCACGAAAACAGACCTTGTTTAGATAGGAGAGGAGAGGAAACAAAATCAAATTCCGCCACTTTCTCAACACCTTCCGTTGTCAGGAGAAGCCGTCGTAAAAAAAAATCTTCACCGGAAAGTCATTATTTTTTCTCGAGAAATTATTCGGTTATTGGCTTTGGTTTGCGTTTGATGAACTAAACCGATGGTTTAATAATTAACAACCGAATTCGTAGCAAATTAGATTTACCTCTTAATGGGCTAGGCTGGGCTTTAAATGTTTACTGTGCTTAAATGTAAAACATTGATAGGCCTCTTACTTCTAAATCTAATTTTCTGTTTTCTCGATCTCCGTCGAAACCACCATGCCCAGAGATCTCGATCTCTGTGATTTGTAGGTTATCATGGTGAGGTGTCAATCACTGCTTATGGTGAGAAGAAACCTGACAGTCTGGATGATGTAATCGACTTCGAACCCAAAAGTGATTGTCCTTTACTTAAACCCTAGTTCTTTTTTATTACATATTATATATATATATATATATATATATATGTATGTGCAGTGCAATTTTACATGTTAGTTGATAACTGATATATACATTTTTTTAGGGGGTAAGAGTGAGAGACTAAACAAGATGTTAGTGGAAATTGCATTTTGGTCAGTGGAAAATCCTGCTCCCCATTATACATCTACAAATCTGATGGTAATCGCCAAAAGCATCCCAGGAGAGACCAAGTTCGAAGAACATCTTAGTTTGTTGGATGTTTATGAGTTACAATGTTATCTTAGTTGTGGCTAATGACTGGTCACCAGAAGCGCCGCAAATTCCGTATGTAAACACTGTATGGTTTTGGGAAAGCCTATTGGATCCAATTACGTAGCCTAATATCTCGTGTCAAACAAGAGACTTTCAGATCCGAAGAAGATGACGAGGGCGACGATACTCCTTGTCCATATTGTGGAGAAGGGTGCCCAGGGCTCCTCCCACTGCTTGGGAGCTTACCGCGGGGAAGGCTATGCTAGGGCGTGTGGTTTTCACTTTTATAATCTCTTCTGTCCAAAAGACTTTGGTTTTTGTTCTCTTAAACTCTGTTTAGTGTTTTGCTGTTTTAATCCCTTTCCCATCAATGCCCTAGGTTTTATAATCTCTGCTAATGATTTCTCATTTCCTAGTATTTGTATGATTAATTGAAAGATTAAATCGTACGTCTGCTCTGTGGATCATTTTGAACAAAAGTTTTATCTGCTCGCTGAGACTGATATCTCTTTTACTTCTTAAGTAATCCAAATCGCATGATACATTGATTTGCTACATCCTGACCTTCAATTGTCAGCAATGTACCTAAGAAAAATTCAGAATCACGACCAAGGCCATGGCACGTACAAAAAGGAGGAACAAGATCACGACCTCTTCTCATGATTTCACTTAGATCAAACATCTTTTAACTCAAGAGACACACATAAATTAATTAGATCTAACTTCAAACAACATATATTCCCAGCATCATATGTCAAGATTGACACATCACTAATATAACCTTCAATCTCAAGAGCGTCTTTGATATTCTTAGGAAACTTGTCGAAAGGCTTACTAGGAGCTAGACTCTTATAAAACATTGAAAATTTTACTTTTTCATGACTTTAAATTAGAAATCGTATTCGCACAAAAAAATGAAAAATACGGACAAATCAACCAAATTGTCATCACATCACTATATCTGGTTTCAAGATGTCTGATTTGATCTCTTTGTTATGCAACACAACCCCTCCATTACAATATATCTCATCGCACACGTAAACATTTTTCCCAAGTATGGACATGTTCTCGACCCGAGCCCATTGTCCGACCGTCGAGTGCCACCCAATGATACTACTCGAGATACACGCATATCTCTTCACGTGTACCCCACGCATTACCGTGCAGTGCGATAGTCTAACCCCGGACTCAACAACACAGCCAGGGCCTATAGCAACGTTAGGGCCAATCAAACATCCTTCACCAATCTCTGCGGTTTCATCCACAAGAACATTTCCCAAAATGTGTGGACCAGTGGCTAACTTTGAAGGAGATTTCTTCCTCAGAGAGTCTAAGTAAAGTCTTAGACCAGTAATGTAGTCTCGTGGTTGACCAATGTCCATCCAGAATCCGGGAAGTAGCATTGCATAGAGCTTTTCCGCTTCTGCGATTTGAGGGAAGATCTCTTTCTCTATTGATGTTGGTCTTAGCTCAATCCGATCAAGAACTGAAGGATTTAGAAGATAAATCCCAGCATTGATCTTGTTACCAACAAATAGTTTCGGTTTTTCGACGAATCTTTCCACTCTCCCTGTGGCTTCTTCCATAACAACAACTCCATATTTCGAAGGCTCATCTACCTTTTAAACCAATTATATCATAATGAGTAAAAAAAACATGAACACAAATGCTTAAAGGTTTCATCAAAAATAATTTACCTTTGTCACCATTATAGAGGCCTCTCCTCCATGAGCATTGTGAAAAGCAATCATCTCTTCAAGCGGGTAGTCGCTAATAACATCGCTGTTAAGGACAAAGAATGGTTGGCCAGAGCCATCAACCAGTTTGTCCCTGGCTAAAGCCAAAGGACCAGCTGTACCTAAAGGCTCAGTCTCTTGTGAGCAGGTGATCTTGATCCCGAGAGTTGCCTCAACGTCGTTTGAGAATTTGGACATCACTAGCAGTTGCTGAATGATTATTCAACATTGAACAATATTTTAAGATCTTCTATTAAAAAAATCAAATATAGCTTTCCAAAGGAAAGTTTTAAAGACTTGAAGTCTTTTTACCTCTGGCTCGTAGTTAATGGCCAAGACGACTTCATCCACTCCAATTGCCTTTAGTGCCTCTATCTGCAACAACATTTCCCATCACTTAAAAGAGCATATAGCTCATAAACAACAAAATACAAAAATAAGACCATGACACTATAGCAAGAAGAACCACAATTACAAAATCAATTAATTAAAGAACATAGTACCTGATGTAGAATCATAGGTTTATTAGCGAAATCGACAAGCGGCTTTGGGAGACTGAGAGTCAATGGTCTCAAGCGAGTGCCAAAACCTCCAACAAGAATAAGAGCTTTCATCTTGATGCACTACTAACTTCCCTTTTCCTGTAGAGAACATAGTCAAGAGAAAAAGCAGAGAAAATCACAACAACATGCATCTATTGTGAGAACATGTCACGGCAGTAATGTAAATTCTTGTAGGCAAGTCCAGATTAAGACAAAGCTCACAACTAAAGAAAATAAACATTTAGGAAAATAACAATCATCACTGAAAAGGTTTTAAACGCATAACCCTAATCCACAACCCTAGAAACGAAGACCCAAATTACGTAGGCCAAAACAAATCAATACAGACAAATCGCACAAAACCACTCCAGAAATAAAATCATATGCACCACAAGTCAAGGAAACGGATTAGATTCGTGCTCGTTAGTCGTTACCGTGAAGAGAAGAGAAAGTCATATTTACCTATACGAGATCTCACAGGATCGTCGATAAACTAAGCCCTGAGATGAAGAGGCGATTTTGGGAGGATTAAAGGATCTACTGACTAGCTGTGTAACTCTTATTTTTTTAGAAATTTTGGTAAAACAGATGTTACAAAACTTGATAATTTCATTAAACCAAAATATAAAAGTAAAATATTTTCTACTATTAGTGAAAATATGAATTATCTTCTATTCATCTTTACAAGATTATCTAATTATTGTAATTAATGTTACAAAAAATTAAACATTGTCAACTGTATTAAGGCAAAAAAAAAGAACATATATAATAGAAATAAATAGGCCTATGCGGCTATGCCTATAAGTTTCGTGTATATAGTTAAAAGTTGAAAGAAACCCTAAATGCCTTAACTGCTACGTATCGAAGATTATTGAGATTATATGTCCAATTTTGATAATGCTGCCGAAGAAGGCGCTAAGCAAGGAGGAGGCGGAGGCTAAAACGTCGGTATGGTGGGACATGGACAGCTTTCCGGATCCTAGTGGGTATGATGCTGGATTGCTGGTCAGATCCGTGAGTGTATAGAACGGAAGTTGCGGAATTTAGGTTACACTGGTCCTGTCACCATCTCTGCATGTGGCGAGCTACAAAAAACCCAAGAGCACGTACTGCGAGCACTCTCTTCCACTGGAATCATTCTTAACCAATCCTATCGTCGTTAATCTTCTTCTTCTTCTTCTAATCTTTTTTTTATACTACATATTACTAGTTTTTAGATATATTCAATCGGCTTGAGTTGCTGTCTTTTACTGAAACAGCTATGACACACATATAAGAGGATAATAAAGTGAAGAAGAAGAAGTTGATGAAGAACGTATGAGCATCTAGAGGACGACTAAGAAGAAGAAGAAGAGTATACATGGCCCATGGAGCCTTGTTTTTCTCCAAGGAATTTCATTTGGTGAATGGTTATGTTTTATACTTTTATTTGTAGCCGGAAATGTTGGGTTAACTTTATACTACTTATGCTTATATACAAATACAAGTCTCATCTTTTATTCTTATTTTTAAGTTAGGATAGTATGTTTGGTTAATGTTTTTTTAATAAGTTAACTCGTTATCGTATATTTACATATTTCTTTTATGGAGATAGGATAGTATGTTCATACTTCATGCATAATACTAAGTTGGATGAATAAAAGCTAAACATTCATTTTCTCATACAATTAACAAATGAAAACTGACTTGTGTATGTACAATGCGATACTAAAGGTCTACGTGTATGTAGAAAAAGGTCAAAGCTTGACAAAAGAACAAAAAAAAAGAATGAAAAATCTGGCATTTGCTCTAATTAAACCCTAACAAAAATTCGGATGTGTTCATAGAGTTGGTTGGCCTAGAAGCAGAGTATGCCACCAACCGCATGCAATGTTTTTGGGGAAGCAATCTTTGATTCTAACCTCTGCAGGTGCATTCCTGTCAATCACATCTCCTATACCCAACTGTTTCAGACAAGACACAAACTACGTCATTCAATGGAACGACAATAACAATTCAGAAACTCCATATGGTCTTTCTCTTTTTACCTGTCCGTATTTGTTCCATCCCCAGCAGAATACTCTCCCTTCATCTACAACAAACAAAAACACAGAGCAGTTTTTTTAAGTTTTAAGATGAATCACTTTCCTAGCTAACATGAAACTGAATCTAGTCTTTGGTTAAATGGGTTACCTGTGATTACAGCTGTGTGGCGAGCCCCGCAGGAGATGGTTTTGACGTTTACGTTTTCCAAATTTGGAGCCTCCAATAGTTTTGGAAGAGTCTGAAAGATCAAATGACTTCAAGTTTAGTGGCAGGGCCTCTAGAAATAATCAGATTAGCATTTACTAGAATAGCCAGGGAAACAATATAGTTCAAGATTTTTTACCTCAGCTTGATCACAACCAGTACCTAACTGGCCAAATTGGTTTCCACCAAACGCATAAACATCACCATCCGATGAAGCGCAGGTCGTGTGCCATAGACCTGCAGCCACTTCTTCTATTCGGATTCCCAACAAAGACGACACACATGTAGGACTTAGTTCATCATCTGTACTTCCTTGGCCACACTTCACAGAGCAACAAAAATAAAAAAAATCAATTACTTCCACATACCCAACAGAAAGTGAAAATATTAGCTGCGGATGTATAACAAATGAAAGTTTCAATTATCTTTTCCAGTCTTATTTTAAATGCAGACTAGCATTTTTCCCTAATTCTATGTTTTATCAAACCTGAATCCTGTGTTGAATCTATGTTTTGGTATATATAAAAAAACATTTTGAGAATTAGTTCAACACTATGATGATTAGCTTTCCTCAACATGTGTGTTCAGCTGGAAGCAAGAATCTTAACTCATTCAAGTTTCAAGCATATACTGTAATAAATAAAGCCAGGGATCGATCGTGCTCACCTGTCCATAAAGCCCCCAACCAAATGTAAGGAGCGCTCCAGTATCTGTCCACAAAAAAACTCATTCGTATTATATGCAAAGCAAGTATTGTTCTTGTGATAAATCCTCAGATAAGATATGTCAAATTGTCAATCTTTTCCAGGTTAAAGGGTCGAGAATTATTGGGGTCTGTTCATAGTTATATAAAGGACCCCGAGAAGGCTAACAAGTGAACCTTAACCAAGGCATAGTGCGGAAATGAGATCATATTTCAAAATCCTAAATCCTGATGACAGAGTATAAAGATTTATCTAAGGTTGAAATGCGTTGGTTTCAGTGATTTGGATTTAAACAATCATAAAATAAATGACTAACCACAAAAGCAATATGGTGAGAACAATACCTGTAATCACAGCACTGTGTCGCCCTCCACATGCAATTTTTTTTACATAACTTCCAAGAACTCGGCCGCATTGCACTACTGAACTCATGTTTACACCAGAACTGGTGGCTTTTCCATAAGAAGAAGGCTCAATGCATGGAATAGGATGAGGAGAGGAGACTAGACGTACACGAGAGCCCAATCCAAGCTGTCCTTCTCCTCCATAACCCCAACCCCACACCTGTCCAATATCTGGACTTCAGAAAAAAAATTAGGATGCATCAAGTGATTATTATAGCACACCAAAAGCTCTTTAGCTTAATGGATACCGCCACTGATATTTTTTTCATAATTGATAACCAATGTACCTCATTAGTGACATGGTGTGTGAAAAGCTAAAAATCTCACCTGATAATGCTAGAGTATGACGACCACCAGCAGCAACACTAACAATCCTAACTCCTGGGGCCAACGATACAAGGCAAGGCAATGCCGAGAGGTCAATGTTGTCAGACTGTGATGAATTTTCAGCAGCTTGCTTTGACGGTGAAATCCTCCTTTTCTTTGTTGGCTCCCCTCCACCTCTACCTTCAACTTGAGAAGACGTTCCACCACTAGATTTTTTCCCTTGAGAACTAGAACTCACTGCAAAAAGAGTCACCATCCTTCACATTCATCCTCAATGTTAAAAAAGAAGATAGATTTACAAGAAAGAATCAAAGAAAATTTGACCTTGCTCTGTCGAGAACGATATGTTTCTTTCACAAGAATCTCCATCTACTTGTCCGAAGACTCTCCCAGTGGGTATACATTCCCTCCATCCCCATGTATAAACTTGTTGATTCTCTGTATTCAATAAGACAATTAAAGCTATGAACTTGGACACAAATGTCTCTGTAAGCTCATGAAAATGTTACCTGTTACTGCCACACAATGAGCCCATCCAGCTTCAGCTTTCTGTACACAAACCTCTGGAGGAAGAGGAAATGGCTCTGGAGTCTCCTATAAACCAATAAAATCGAAACTAACTAAAACTCAAATTTCACAAAGAAAAGAAAATCAAAATTTCACACTTAAGTTAAGAAAATCTAACCCCGTGTTTCCCAGATGTGACGTAGCTTTGACCTAGATCATCTGTAGAACCCCATGTAATTAGCTTCCCTGACTCTGTTTTAACAAAAACCATATCATTCAACTTCAAAAAATTACTCATGATTTCAAATCAGATAACATTTTATGAAATTGATTCGAAATGTGAAGAACTTTTCAATTGAAAACATTCTATCACCTGCAGTAGCCATTGCGAAACCGCATCCACCACCAGAGACATCTTTCCATGAACTTTCGACTGCCGGAGGAATCTTTACTTCGACTGGTGACATCAGAGGAGACCGTTGCGGTGAAGCTCCGGGTAAGTAACCCCACATGTACACTACTCTCTGGGAAACTACTTCTTCTTCTTCCTTCTCCTCTTTTGGTGTGGCGGCGGCGCTAGTTCCACCAGTCTCCAATTTTCCCTCGCCATTCATTTTTCTCAGTTTTGAAAACCTGACGAAGAAGAAAGTAGAAAGGAAACGACGAATCAGAAAATATCAGTTTTTTTGTTCCCAGAGAAGTTGACGTGTATTTATCTAATTAGGACTGCGAGGTTGATGGGCCTTTTTTCTTGTGTGTGCTGTATTTCAAAATAAACCTTTATAGTTTTATAATCTTATATTTTATCCCGACATTTAAATTCATATCACTAAGACCCTCTTCCATGGTAAAATCGAAACATAGATTTGTGTTCATTGCTTCATGAGGTCAAGTATGGGGAAGAAATTGACTAAAACGTAGATTTGTAAAACAGTATAAAGTTTGGTGAATGATGATTTTATTTCCAATTATTTATTAGATTTTTTTATAAAATAAAATATATTTCTTTGGAGGAATGTTGGTCAATCGATTATAGAATCCTTCTTTACATAATAACTTCATTTTCCTCACTTGTGATCAACCAAAATATGATCTCGTCAATTTTTTTTACATTATTTTTTTCTTATCTAAAAAAACGAAAAACCTCAAAATTTAATTATTATTACGAAAAGACGATTAAGAACATAGTGATTTAAATGTTGTTGTAATAATATTTTGAAAAAGATGCAAATTAATGTGAATTTGTACCGATTTTATTAAATCAATGTCAAACAATTCAATAATAGTGTCAATTATTGTAATTGATATAACACCATGTATATGTGTATCATTTATTTTGAGTAATTTAAATTAGTACCATTTTTTATACTTTAATTAATATAATATTTTTGTTTTGTAGTGATATGAAAAACAATTAATTCGAAAAACAATATAAAAAATTTCTATCTTGATCAGAATTTGGAATTCTCAAAAGTTGTTGGGTTTAGGTGGAGAAGCATTTGAAATATCTTATCTTCATCGAAAACAAAACCAAAACATATGAAATATCTTGGGAATTATGTGAGCCAAGTAAAATATCTCTTTGGAATATATATCTTGTGACATATGTTGTAAGCCAAGTAAATATCTCAGTGGAGTATGTGGACCAAAGTTTTCACTTGATCAAATCCATTTTTGTTAAAACGTTATCTAAAAATATATTTCCAGAAATAGGCTTTCCCTTTAGAAAGTGTGTTAAGACACGACCTTAATTCTATTGACGAATGATTGATAAGGAATGACAAAGGAGTTTATACTTGGATCAAAGAATAGGGGCGAGTTACGAAAGTATCAATAAGTTTGGGGTTGGTTCCAACAAAAAAGTATCATTATTTAGGAACGAGAGTAGCCACGTAGGATAAATCACGTGGGGACTAAACAGACAGGTGGCAAAATGTGAACCACTAAGTTTATGACGAAATCTAAGCCAAGAGTTTGTGACGAAGTTTCTGGAAGTAGAAGTGTGGTTTTGGTCCTTCATATGTCGGCTAAATTAGCCAGTGGGGTTCGTTTAATGATTGTGATGACACGTCGCAGGCTTTGAGTCACCATGTGGGACCTCTCAAGAACCTGATCCTAGCCATCACTGCTTTGTCTTATTTTTTTCTTAAGTTTTTTTCTTTTTGTGAAGAACAACATATGCAATTAGCCAAGAACAATGTGTTTGGGTTTATGGGTGATTTTATTCTTTAGAATGTTATTTGTAGATGAGAACTGTAAATTAACCCTACAACACAGTGTACACACTTTAATACAAACCTAACAAAATTTTACTTTAAACCAATTAGGTTTTACATTTTTATTTCAAGATTTTGTATATTTTCGTAATATTAACTAAGAAAAATCATACCCATAAACGGAAACACAAAAATTCATAGTATTTAGTATGATGACACATTCACAAAAATTTTTAAAAATAATTTTGCTTTAACTTTTTGTATGAAGAACTACCTAAATTTCAATTCATGCTAATGAAGAAAAACAACAGTACAACACCTCATGAATCATGATATACTTAAAAGTTAAAACCATAGATTTAGGCATATAAGTTTACAGTAATCTGTATTCTTAATAAATTTAGAACGTATGTGAATCGAAGTTTTGTTTACATTTTAAACTCCATCCGTACGTGTGAATGATTAGTGTTATCCAAAGTTATGATCACAACAATGTTTCCATTTACACATGTTCATGCGTTTAACAAAGGCAATGAAGAAGGTAAACAAACGGATCCGTGTGACAAAAACTCACACGTTAAGTGTGTAGTTAAACCACCGCTTGCAACACCTTTATATAAATAAGCCTCAAGAACATATATAAACACATGCATATTTACACACCAGAAGCAAGAACAGAACAGGAAAGAGTATTCTTCAAATAATAATATTGTACAGTATATATGGATGTTGAAAATGGCAAGAACGGTGAAGGGAGTGTGTTTCGCATGCCTCTTCATTACCCAAGATACTCCAAAGAAGATTACCAAGACATGCCAGAGTGGAAGCTCGACAGGGTTTTAGCAGATTACGGTTTGTCTACTTATGGTGACTTGGCTCATAAGCGTGACTTTGCTATTGGAGCTTTTCTCTGGATTTCAACTCGTAATCCAAAGCTTTATCAAGAAAAGTCCATCAACTCCAAACTGAAGAAAGATACAAAATCAGCTCATGCATAAGGTTTTTACTACTACTAAGCTTAGGTGTTGGCGATAACCAAATTGGTCTATGTTATGCTTACCAATATGATGTAATAAACATGTAAATCAAGAGTCTCGTAGAGCAATGTTTGGAAGCAGTTAATAACAAGGGTCAAGGAAGTTAAGTGGTAATTTATCGCCTTGTGAAAACAATTTCAAAGTCTTATATATCTTCATTAGAATATCGCTCTTGAACAAACCAGAACAGAAACTACTTGAGGGTGACAACAGAACCGCAAGGCTGGTCTTAAGAGTCTAAACTAGGAGTTTCAGAATTTTTAGGATTTTCGACTATAATAATATATCAAACTTTCAGACTAATTCTCTTAATGATTCACTAGGACGATTTGTTCTTGGTCTAATTGTCTTCAGTGTCACCAGTTCAAGCTTTTTTCTCCCTCATCTGTTCCAAGTTTTTTCTGCAATTTTATTAAAAATGGGAACAAAAAGTATTTTGGGTTTTCAGGGCCCAAGAAGCAGCACATACTCTAACCAAACCCATCAATGATTTACAAAATTTTATTAAAAGTTGCAAAAATAGACCTACGCGTTTATATCCTAGTGAATTAAGAAAAGTTAAAAGCATTTCTTTACGAAACAAAGCTGATACTCCTTTTTAGCTTTCTCAATTCTTGAACAACACAGGCTTTTTAGGTAGTTCTTCATTTACGTTTTGGATTTTAATTTATTTAAGATTGAAACCGTAATATATATGTGTATCTTATAGACAGTGATTTCTCCAATTTTAGCATCCTTTGTCTGTTTTTTTAATCTGTGAGAGTACATCAAACCATATCACGAGTTTGTACTATTTTTAATAGGCTTATCTTTCTTGTAATTAAATTCATAGTATAAAACTTATCTATAAATCATCAACCTTCAGTTTATAACTCACAAGCAATTATACAACCCAATTATAATTCATTTTATCAAGTGATATGATCCATGAATCGATGACTCATCTTAAGATCTCGAGTTTTTTAGTTTAATCAACACTACTTTTATTTTGGACACATCATTAATTACTTAGATAATAGGTACCTTCTAATTTGATTCTAACATTATTTATTAGAAATGAGTTTCTAGCATTTGACTACGTACCACTAAAGGGTTTCAATCGCAAACTTAACAGATAATCCAAGAAATCATGATGTACGTTGTTTATTGTTGTTAACTTGTTATATGTAAATAGTTTTTGGTCCAAAATAAAATAAAATTGTGATTTTTATTAATGAAGTCGGTTTATAATAAGTAACATATCACAGTATAAGATCATCATAAGCAAATTGAAAATTTCAATTATTTTAGATTTGGGGCGCATGGGGTGGTCTTCCCCAACTCTTTGGCGGTCTGTCACCGGGACTAGTGTAATCCACATGAGCAAACAACGAACCTTTTAGCATACACTCCTCTGTGCCACATTTCCCCTTCACTTCCAATCCCTTTTATACAACAAAAATCATAATAGAATTAGTGTAATTCTATACTAAGTACTAACTAATCTACGGGAAGCGGCATGCACATATATATATATATCTTTGTTATGTTTTAGTTTTAATGTTCATCATTAGTCTTTGAAATATTGTTTTGAAGACTTACGTGTGTGTTCAATGTTTTTATATATAAATAAAAAAAGATAGATGTGAAAATCGATCTAATTGAGTTAATACCTGTGAGTAAAGATTCGGATCTGGCCGAGCAAAGGAAGTAATAACGATGAAGCACAGAAGTAAAGTTGCAGCTAGAAGCAAGTTTGTCTTTGCCATTTCTTTTTTGTGTTAATAATTGTATCTGTCTATGACTCTATATTATGTTACGAGGGGGAAGAAGAAGCCAATTTATAAAGATAATGAGTGCATGTGTATTTAATCAATAGAGATTTTTTTTGATAGACATATAATTAATAGAGATTTTTTTTTTTGGTAGGCATTTAATCAAATAAGCATATATTTCCCTTAAAACATTAAATAGAAGAATACCTGAGTAAAGAAATTTGGTCACAACCCCAAATCTGCTCCAAACAATAATTGAACTATATTAGTGTACCAAATAATAATAATTGAATTAGTGTAAAACATTATGTATGAATATTTTATGTATGATATGAGTTATCTTCTTGCAACTTTTTCAGTATTGTGAAAGAAGTTGACGATAAAATAACAAAATATAATTTATAACTCATATAAAACTGATCTACAACTACAATCATCAACTTCAGTCCATATATAACTCATGTGGCCTTATTTGTTTGATTTATGTTTTTTACCTTGCATATATTATATCTGCAAACTATTAACACCAACGATTTCCACGTGTTTTCTTTTCATAGCACATTTCAAATGTAATACTTAAGAATCTTTATGAGAAAAATAATAATTACTTTACTTGTACCCTAATATATAAACAAATATAGTAGTTGTTCATATTCTTATGGAATAACATTTGCTATAAAACTACCTTTGAAATGTGCTATGAATTATTTGTTTGGATTTAACAAATCGAACATTTATGTTTGGATTTCTTGCTAGGTGTTTAAATGGCATTTTATCTAGATTGGGTGAGAAAGAAGATACATAAATGAGAGAGATATAGAGGTAGGTATATTAATAAATAGATGAATTTAAAAGGCGACAAAAAGACATAAATATATGGTATAATGTAACGTTCCGTTCTAGTGGCCATTGGGGCCGGTGGTGTCCTTCTTTTTTATTCACTTCATTAAAGAAGTGAACCAAATTCATTATTTTTAGTAGTATATTATTTTCTTTTTGACATCAAACCTAATTTATTAGTATTATTTTTAGTATTTGATATAGTCAAACAAAATATACAAGGAATTAAAATTCCAATTTCTCAAGCGGGAAATCAAATTTCAAGATAGGGTATATATGTGAAGTTTTTGTCATCAAATTGTCGTCATCGAATTCAATGTCTCTAAATTCTTTAGCAATTTTTTTCTTTCTTTCTGGTAATGGGTTTATCCCTTTAGCATTCATAACAGATAGTCAAATGTCACACCACTCTCTTTGCATATAATCCAAAACATATATGGGTTAATGAATTTTCAAAAAATAACAGCCCTTATTTGGATCTTACAATAAATGTACGTTTTCAGTAACCATTATTTTCAAACGTTACAGCATCTTTTTTTTATTGTCTGTTTTTAACATGTTAATCTAGTTCTAAACTTATAACTGATGAAACTCGAAAATTAAACGACTAATTTAGCTTTGACAAAAAAAAAGAGCAACTAATTTAGTGTGAGTTGACAATGTTTATAGCTTAAACTTATAGTATTAGAAGTCTTTGTCTCAAGTTGTGTTTTCGTTTGATTTCTCACCATTATTAAACCAAAACAAAAGACAACTTGTTGCAATACCAGAAGTCCAGAACCAAGAAATTGACAATTGAGGTATTGGGGGTATTATAGTAATTTTAAACGGGTCCACAAAAGTGAGCAATCCAGGGGTAGTGAGAGAGAAGGAAGAAGAGACAGGCGTCTAGAGAAGCTCGCTCAAAAACTTTTGCACGAACACCTAAAAGTTCAATGGTCCAAAAGGACGGCTCTGGTCGAGAGAGAGAGAGAAGAGAGGACCGCTTCAGAGAACTTCAATCACGAAAGATCAAATCACAACCCCCTTATCGTACGCCTCTTTTCCTTCAGTCCTTTTTAACGTACGCATGCTCTCAATATTTTCCAAAGTACAATATAGAAAGAGACGGTAATAATAAAAAGACTTCATGACTTTCAAAGTACAAAATCCTCCTCCCCTGCCAAAAAAAAAAAACCCTGTTGGGTCTATCTTTCTCTCTCTGTCTTCTACTTCTTTTGATTTTAACC
>Ga0041059_1000779_pt1 | contig 24980 bp, 26 predicted proteins | sample AraColnosormetaG_FD_56232 | JGI IMG/M metagenome (GOLD analysis project Ga0041059, IMG submission 56232) | Arabidopsis roots microbial communities from North Carolina, USA - Col MF nosort | ecosystem: Host-associated > Plants > Roots > Unclassified | place: USA: North Carolina | collected... | reverse complement strand
GAGAGAGAGAGAGAGAGAGAGAGAGAGAGAGAGAGAGAGAGAGAGAGAGAGAGCTAGAAGAGAAGGAGGCAAAGGATGATGCAACAAAGGAAGAATATCGATACCCGATTAAGAGACTTCTCACGCTGCATCATCCTCTGGCTTTGGTAAGGCTGAGCTATTGTGTTTGTGAAGGTCCCGAATATCCTGGTGTAGACCAGGTCTCCAAACATTCCAATCACAGGGTAGAGGAAACTCATCATTACAGCATTGGCAAGGTCGGTTGATTCGGTTGTGGTGAAGCCACGAGGGGAATACTGATGATTATGAAATGAAGGAGACAGAGTTTGATGTTGCAAGCTTGGGTTCAGAGATGATGCTGAGGTAATCGGATTGCGTAAGGCTGATGGAGCAGGTCTGCGGGGTATGTCAGTGGACAGTGCGTCTTGTTTCTTGGAGCCAAACGTGGAAGAAGGCGAAGACATGCCTCTTCCATAGAGAGGAACCAAAGAGGTGATAGTAATGTTGGATTTACAAACAGGGCAATTGTTCTGGTGCTGATCAACGGAGACAGAAGATAACTGAACATGTAACCACTTGTAAATGCAAGGCCAGCAGAAAAGGTGCCCGCAGAGAGTGACCACCGGATCATGGGCTGTGTCTAAACAGATGTTGCAGTCAAAACAGCCACTTTCATTAGCTTGACCTGCTGTTGGAGCCGTGGTGAGATTAGGTTTTTGTTTGGCTATGAAGCCATTGTCATGTGCTCGTTGAGCATCAGACCTGATGAAGAAGTTCCCTTCCATGAGAGGTAAGACCCTGTTCACGATGCAAACATACATAAAATGTCATCAGAGCACAGTCATAAAAGGAAATGTGAGAAATTAATCAGAGAACATTACAAAAATCAAATATCCAATATACTAGACTTGTGGTCAAATCTTAAGCAATTCAAAGAGATTGCGAGAATCTCATATGCAAAACAACAATCCAGCTATAAGAAAACAATCTAGATCAGCATAATTGCCAGCAAAAATCAATACGGGAGAAACTAGAATTCCAATTTCAAACCCATCCAATTCCCATTTTTCAAATTCCAGAAGACTAGCACAGATGAATCGAAAAATTGGTGGAACCCTAAATAATCCGTTGACATACGCGATCAACGAACCAACAACAAATTTACTCAAATAGAATCCAATCCAATCCAATCGAAGAGAGATGAAGAAGAACCTACCGAAGCGACGACGAATATGATGAAGCACGAAATGGAGAAAAGAGAGGGGCTTTCAGAGATTGGAAGATGTTTAAAGTCGACGTATATTCAACGTGCGAAGATGGTAATGGCAAAAGGTTTTAAAGACAAACGACGGAGATGAGGGTGCTTCGTCTTCGTCTTTGCCAATTATTTTAATATAATATATTTTTAGACAACGACGGTGGGGGCAGTTTTTTGTTTTGTTAATAATTGGATAATGCCTCTATCTAAATATCTTCCCATCCACTAATGTCGGATTAAAAGTTAAAACTACTCGGTGGATTATGTTAAAATCTTAGCCGATTAAAATTAGATTTCATTTTCCAAATGAGGATTACTACATTTATCTTAGCCGATTAAAATTAGATTTCATTTTTCCAAACATGTGGCCTCAAAACCTCACCAATAAAATCTTCGTCCTTAGCTGAGAAAATAAGCTTGTTCATTCTAAAGTTTTTCATACCTTTCCATAGCCCTAGCCTAGCAAGAACACTAGCATCAAGTTTACAACACTTCATCATGGTACATGTAATAAACATAAGAAGCTATTAAAAAAATATAGCAAGACTAAAGACATCTCCAACCCCACTTACTTTATTTTAGAATGAAAATACATTGGAGATGGTCTAAAAACGTTTCAAAGATATACACTATTTGTTGACAAAATGAGCAAATCAATTGATTGCTATTAAAGTACCAACTAAACAAACCAAAAACGTTTGATTCAGTTTTAGTTAATCTCAAACTCCAACCGGCTCATCACCAAAACACAAAACAAACAAACAAAACACCCCTAAATACACATTTTTGTTGGGTTTTAGTAATCGACAAAACACAAGAAAATATATTTAAAAAACTTTTCACATGTCATTCTCCAAAAATTTCCTAAAAACTTTTAAGATATCAACAAAAGTAACCATGCCAACGAAACAACCATCCTTCTCAACCACCCACGCGTAGTTCACTCGATGAGCAACCGCTTGGATCATCACTGCCATTAACGAGCTCTTTGGATTACACACTATCGCCTCCGACTTCCTTGCCATTCTTGCTGAGCTACTCATCGACCGTCCATACGACGTCGTTCTCACTGGAGCTTCTTCCTCCGACGAATAACCCGACGACGTCGAATAAGATGAGAGAGAATCGAAAAGCGACATCAAACCAATCAATCCTTTATCCTCCAAACGGTTCCTAACGATCTGAACAAGACTCTCCGGAGGATTTGCTCCGTCTATGTACGCCATCAGATCTCCAGCGGAGAGCGTCGCCACCGCCGCAGCTGCTGTCTCGTCGCAGCAAGTTAATGTCATCGGGGATATTTCGCCGATCAAAGACGTAAAAGGGTCATCTCCCTCACCGTCGACCACTGCGACAGAGGTTTGGACGGCAAGAGCGTTGGATACGGCAGAGACAACTGCGGACGCTGAGGAGTGGTAATCGACCGCAACAACTGTGTGTGTGCTGTTGATGACACCGAGATCAGAGAGGGACATCGCTGGCAAAGGAGAGAATGCGGCGATGAATCCGAGGAGAAACTGAATGATGTCTTCTTGTGTGATCCAGCAGAATCGTTGTCCGTTCGAGTGGGTGGTGGTGGTGACCGAAACGTTGTCGTTGTGCTGCTTTTTCTTAGTGTAGGGCTTTGTATGTATCGGGACAATCAGATTCTGTGCTCCTTTGATTATCAGATCAATGGCTTCTATTAAGCTGATTAGTCAAACCAGAGTAACCCCACAAAAACCATTAATTTAAAGAACATTACAAAAAAACAGAGCATAGAAACAGAGTAAGCACAACTAAAGGTTGAATTTTTATGTAGACCCTCAAAACAGAGAGAGTTTGGAAGAATAAAGAACCTGCAGGATGGTTGAACATGGAGGACAATGGAACGAGTTTTGGGGAGAAGAACAGAGACGGATGAGTTTAAGGCACAGAGACTGTGGTCATGGTCTTTGGACAAGTGGCAGATGACGTCAGCCATTGATATTTTCCCCAAGCACTCGCACTCTGTGTTATTGTCATCGTCGTGATTGCAATTCCAGACGGAGAGGAAAGTGTCTTCAGAGGATTTGAGGGCAGCGATGGCGTCGGATACGGAGGAGGAAGAGGAGGAAAGACAACGAAGAGGAGGTTTGCCGAGACAGAGGTCGGAGACGTTGTAGGAGAGAAGGGACAGTGCCATCAAAGTTAAGGAAAGAGAGAAGACAAGTTAAAAAAAAAAAAAGAGATGGGTTGTACGATGTTTTGATCAGAGACCGCCTCGTGAGATCTTTTATAGACAAGTTTAGGAGATCCTTTGATAATGCATATCATACCTCTTTTTTTATTAAAAGATAAGAAAAATATAAGTTGGTTTTTGTTGAAAAGTATATCGAGTCAAAATAAAAATAAAAATTACACTTTTAAAAGCAACTCTAGTCTCTAGTAGTAATCAAAAGATCTCACACACACTTATTATGAAATCGAGTAGAACAAGTTATACTTTCAAGTGTTGTTGCTAAAATAAAACTAAAAAGTTCTCTATTGTTATAACTCATTCAAGTAAGCATGCAAGAGCACAAAGCAAACAGATGACGACAATTGATGATGAGTTCTCAAACCCACTAGAAGAAACAACTGAAAATAAGTTAAAATCATGCATGTTCTTTGTAGGTATGATATGGGAGAGGTTTATATGATGTTTCTTCGGGATGATCGTATAAAACCAAACCAAAGATAAAGATTAGATTAGATATGACCAAAGTTTTTCAATTTTTATATTTCCAACTTTTGTGAGGGGAATTATGACCTTAATAATCACAAAAACCTTTTTGTGGTGTGACCCTTAATGACAATTATAAGACACGTTTCAATTATCTACTTACTCGGTTACTTCAAGTCCAACAATGCAACATGCTGGCAATGGCACCTGGTCTGCATCATATCTTCTATCAAACACTTTTTCTCACCTCTGTTGATTAAATAACTTTTTCTGTTACACCAAGTCTATTTTCCTTATATACTATTGATTTCTTACAAACAATTTCTTATAAAAAAAATGCAGATTTAAAACTAGCTTGACCCTGATTTGTTTTGGTCATAGATGGTGTTTTCATATTTCGACCCTAACTAAACGCCCCATTAAAATACGCTTTCCAATTCTTACATATAAACAAATCGTACTTGCACGCAATGTAACAACTTGGCCAAGTGTTTGACTGTTGTTTTTTTTTTTTCCTGGCCAAGTGTTTTCCAAGTACTTACTTTAATACAAAATATGTTTTCTCGACCTTCTTGTTTTCGCAATGTGTTGTGTTTTCTCTGTAAATTATTCGATTCTATGTACGTAAGTGATCATGTGAACCTCATTTGCCTACAGCATTTTTTACTCGGAATTTCAGTATATATATGCTGAATGTGATTATCTGAATAGCTCTCTATATGTCACGAACTGACATAATTGTTTTATCTTTAAACTTTTAAAATTCCACAGTGGACAACAGGACAAGATATGCGATTTACAATAATATATAGAGGATATGAACCAAGCCACTGATTTTTAAGTGGTTTTAAATTGGAACTCATATCACTTAACATTAAGAAAAGGAAGTAAAGTAAAACGATTAGTCATCATATGCAAATGAAACTAATTGGTCACTATAATAAAACCTAACAGAAGTATAGGGGAAGTACACCAATTAGCTTAATCTATGAAACGTTGGATAATCTAGTTAAAAATTTATGTTCACATGCCCATTAAGTACGTAATTCAGTAAACAAGCTACAAATTGACAGGTCCAGCCCAAAAGGAACATAGATGAAGGTGGTACATCAACAAATCTGACCAGTGTGACTTTGCACAGTGACGTCACTGGTAGATCGAGTATATTTTAAGTAAAGGATAATAATCTAAGACACTGATCAGAACCGTACGAATATAATAATTAATATTCACTGATAATTGTACGTTTTCACTAAATAACAAATTGTCGATCAATGTTATTTATAAAACCTCAGTGACCTTGCATGTTGGCTTTATGTTTCCAAGCCTTTGTTTTTTTTTCTATGATGCTTTCATTAAGTTATTCGGACCAACTAATCATTGCGTTTACCAGTTAAACAGTATAATTAATTTTAGGAAAACGGATACTATTTTTAGTCTTTACATTTGCATGTGTAGTATGTGCATATATATAACTACTAATCTACCATCAGTTTGGTTATAAGGATGGTGGAAACAAACAATTAAACAAATGAAGCATCATCATATATATAACATAGTCTACAATACTAACCACTTTGTTAACTTAGATTTTATTTATGAATTTGAATTTGAAAATGAAAACAGTATATATGATATAAAAGTGAACATGGCATCTAAATGAAATGATATATGAATCGGCGTTGGCGTGAACAATATTAGATTCAACGAAAGTAGGCGATACGAACGTGACGGGCCTCCAGCATTTTGTACAGTCGCTGACGTAAGCAACGTGATCTGTGGTTGTCCTTATATGGAACGTGCAGTACAGATAAGCAGACCTTGATTTTCATTTACAAAAATAATATTGCATACAATAATTAACCCAAAAAAGGCGAAAAAGAACCTTCAAATAGAGTCTTTAACGTATATTTTAATTAAGGCTAGTAGTTCAGGAACTTTAAAAGAGATGAGACATGAAAACACAAATAGGGCTGAGAGTGAGACGTGTGTTTGCTTATCTTTCGTAACTATTTAATTGGTTACTAGTTGTAAATTTGCATTAGATGATATTGGACGTGACTTATCTTGAATTATTATATGGTAATTTGGATTCAAAATCCTCGTCCATGCATCTACGGTGATGTGTCCAACGTAAAACAAGTTATATGCAATGTAACTTTTGGATGCATACTAGAAACACAAAAGAAGTCATGCAATGTAACTTTTGAAATTTGGTTATGTCAAAGATTGATTTCCACTGATTACACTTAGTACATTGTTTAGATAGTCGAAAATTTATTTGACTGCAGTATGTGAAAAACTCTTAACTTTGACTTCACGAGATCTATTAAACAATTTGAAGCAGGCTTATTTTTGTTGTTGTTATGTTAGTAAGTCAAATGCTGAAAACATAAACCATTTTGTATAATAAAAAGTTTATGAAAAAATAAAAAAAGTTTATGAAACTACTATTAGGAGGTCTCATTACCCCGAGATTAGTCAACCATTTCAAGAATCTCTGGTGCTAGTTTTGTTTGTTCTGTTTTTTGCAAAACTGAAAGTCGCAATAATTTGACGTCTATCTATGCAGTAGTAATTTAGTACTATCCTAGAGCAAAGCAGGATGGAATCAATTTACTAAATAAGATTATAGGACCATTAGGCCCAAAAGTGAAATATGGATATAATTATTGGGCCGATCATGGTGCTGTCATGGAAAATTCAAGATAAGCTTTTTTAACAAATGTGCCAGTGACAATGATGAGGATGAAGCAACAATATAATGCAACACTGTTTAGTCATGGGAACCCATCAAAGTATCGGGAATCACATCACACATAAAAGTCATTTATCTCTATAAAACTTAAAAAACAGAAAAAGGAATTATTAGTTCTACTAAAGGTTCTCATATGAAAAGTAAGTAAATTTCATATAGAGTTTAAGTGGCTATATGACAATGTAAATTTTTTAATTAGGCCGCTAAGACAAAACTTTAATTGTTCAAGAAGTAAAAGATGATCATGGCATAAAAAAAAAGTTACCAAGGAAAATCAATTATGATGAAATGGATAAGGGGTTTATCCGGAAAAAAATGCAGAAAAACAAAAGTGGGAAGATAAGAACACATGAAAGTACGAGAATGCTTATCCCGTGACACTGACATCTCTCTTTCACGGCCCCACCAATTCCCATTCTTCCCCCGCTAAATAATACGCCAGAGATTCGATATCCAAAAACCTATTAAAATACCAACATTTTTGTTAATCTAAAACATTAGTTCGAATCGAGGAAAAAAAAAAACATTAAATTGAAATAAATTTTATTTAAAAAATTCCATACTTTTTATGATACTATTCTGTTGGTTTTTAAAATTTAAAAGTTACGTTCCGACAAAAAAAAGAAAAAAATATATTTAAAAGTTACATTTATAGCTTTATTATGTCATATCATCTTTATCCAAATTTAGAATTCAGATGATGAATAAGATAATAGACAAATTGGAATAATATGTCCATTAATAAATACTAAAGAAGAAATAGTCTCATGATCGCATCCAAAACGTTTTTCCTTCCCACAGGAAAAGAAGAAAAACAGACAGCGGAGGACTAAAACAACTAGCCACAACACAACGCTTCAAATATATATTACTCTGCCACTTTCTTCAATCTTCCTTCAAAGATTCTTATTACAGCGACACACAACTCTTTTCCATTTAGATTTTTGATTTTTTTTGGTTCTCTAAAGGAGGAGAGAAATGTTGGCTATCTTCCACGAGGCGTTTGCTCATCCGCCGGAGGAACTCAACAGTCCGGCATCTGAGAAATGCTCTAAACAACCAAAACTTCCAGAAGAAACCCTAAATGATTTCTTATTACGTTACCCTCTCAACACTTTCTCCATGTCTTTCGGACAAGCTGCTGTTCTTGCTTACGTTCGTCCCTCTGCTTCCTTCTCCATCCACCAGAGGTAACACATACACAAATCTTGCTTAATCTTCTTCTGTTTTAAGGTGTTCTGCTCCATTAATCTTCTGTTTTTGTTAGGTTGTTTTGTGGATTTGATGACATCTACTGTCTCTTCTTTGGGAGCTTGAACAATCTGTGTCAGCTAAACAAACAGTATGGTCTCACCAAGACAACAAACGAGGCCATGTTTGTGATCGAAGCTTATAGGACTCTTAGAGACAGAGGTCCTTATCCAGCTGATCAGGTCGTCAAAGACTTAGACGGTAGCTTTTCCTTTGTGGTTTATGATAGCAAAGCCGGCTCTGTCTTCACTGCTCTGGTACTAATTCACAAAATCAGTCCACGCCTGTTGGAACTCAATTTCAATGTTTAAAGATTTGAATAAGTCAATTTGATGTAATTCATGTAGGGATCTGATGGAGGGGTGAAGCTATACTGGGGCATAGCTGCTGATGGATCTGTTGTTATATCAGATGATTTGGATGTTATCAAAGAGGGTTGTGCTAAATCTTTTGCTCCATTTCCTACAGGTGATACTGAGATCTTGATATGCTTGGTAACACAAAGACTTGTATGTACTTGATGGAATGAGATATGTAACTAGTGAAGTGTTTGATGAATTTTGGCAGGGTGTATGTTCCATAGTGAAGGAGGGTTAATGAGCTTTGAGCATCCAATGAACAAGATCAAGGCGATGCCGAGGGTAGACAGTGAAGGAGTTCTATGCGGTGCCAACTTCAAGGTGGATGTGTACAATCGTGTTAACAGTATCCCTCGTCGAGGAAGTGAAGCCAATTGGTCTCTCTGAATACTTTTAATAACACTTTCAATTTGGTTTCTTTTTCGCACTTGTGCTTCTTCTCCGCTTTCATCTTAGTTATGGACTGTTCCTAAGCTTGCCATGAATAAAACTGTGAATAATAAAGCTTTTAATGTTCTGTTTCTTACTTTAAGTCAGACAATAAACTTTTAACACTTGTGATCATGAATCCTTGGCCTTCAGTGTATGATTGATGCTCTTAACACTTCTGGTGTTGTAGAGGAACATTTTTTTTGCACTCTTTCAGGAACGAATTGTGTTACTGAGAAGTTGATAATATCGGTTTTGCAAACAAATGTAAGATGAAAAAACAGAGTATATATTACTGAATCTGTTTCGATGAAAAACAGAGTAAATAAAGCTAAAGATTCGCCATTTTTATTTCTTTATTGTGGGCTACTCGCCAAGCAATCTACACTCAACAGACACTAATAAGGATAAAAAAACTTCGCAACAGAATCAGATATCTAAAAATCCCGGAAATTCACTAGATTTCTTCGATTGGTACCGAGAGGTGTCATCAAATTTAACAGACTTCAAGTTTATTAGGCCAAGCCCACGAGCTTCTCACTGATCTCCCACACTTTACGAGCCTTCTCAACGTCACTTGCTTCTTCTGATAACTGGTTCTCAAAAGAAGCCGAAGCATTGTTCCAGCTCCAATAAACCCCTGATTTCGTCAAGCTTGGATCACTCACCACCTGATCAAACAAAACTCTATGGCTTGAGTACACAGCAAGAAAAGTCTTTCCTTGATTAACAAGCTACAAAAACAACACTATCTTCTATATTACCTGAGCAAGTCTTTTGCCTGACTCTGTTTCGGAGACATATCCTTTAGTGATGTACTTCTGAAAGGGAGGGAAGAGGGCACGGAAGAGAGGAATGTGCTCTCGGAATAAACCTGTGGAGGCGATGCAACCGGGGTAAAGCGAAGCGAAAGTGACTCCAGTTTCTTCATGGAAACGCCTGTGAAACTCTTGCATTGTCAACATATTGCAGACTTTACTGTCTTTGTAAGCCTTTGCACCGTCGAAATCTCCTCCATCAATCATAGCTGAGCTGTTTAAACCGTTTAATCCGCCGGCTAAACCCCTCAAATCACCGAGATTCGCCTTCGGTGGTACATTACCCGCCAATGTATTCGTGTTCCCTAAACCAAACAAACATAACAATGATCAAAATCATTCTCTATCTTGCAATGTAGGGTTATACAGATTCTAGACAATACCGGTAATGGATCCGACGATGATGAGACGCTTTGAAGGGTAATCAGATTTCTTCAAGTCATCAAGCAACAACCTTGCGAGAAGAAAATGTCCCAAATGGTTCGTCGCAACACTAAGCTCAAACCCTTCAGCACTGTAAGTAGGCTCTTTAGCTGTCGGGAAATAAACCGCAGCATTGCAGACCAAAACATCGAGAGGCGTCTCTGTTCTCCTGAAATTATCAACAAACTGTCTCACGCTGTCCAACGAGGCTAAGTCTAAATGCATCACTGTGTAGCTGTCTTTAGGCATCCCTACGGATTTAGCAGCTCTCTCGGCTTTAAGGAAGTCTCTGCACGCCATTATCACGTTCCATTTCCCTGTCTCAGCTAGAGCTTTAGCCGTGGCTAGACCTAACCCAGACGAGGCTCCAGTGACCACCACATTTCCTTTCCTCAACGTTTTCTTGCCGTCCACGGATTTTGTAACTGTAGGGCTTGAAGTCGCAGCGGTTTGGGCTCGAATTGCTAGATTCCTTAAGCTCTGTTCTCTCTGCATAATCAATTAACCATTTACTAACCATTCGCAAATACTAATCTACACTGTAATGGTAGAAATGTAGATTTGTTCTGTACCTTGAATCTTAACGAGGAAGATCCATGTTCGGATTTGATTTGGTCGGTAATGGAGGCACCAAAAAGACTCGAGTCCTTGAAAGATGATGAAGAAGCATTCAACTTCGCATCTTTGCGAACAGAGAAAGCAGAGGAGACCAAAGAAGCAGCTTGAAGGGCCATTGTTGGTACTCGAACAAAGAGAGAGTGTGATTGCTGAAGAAAACTATCGTAGTGGATATTTTGCGAAAGAGAGTATGTGCGTTTATGTACTAGCAAATGAGATATTCGGACAAAGGAAGATTGGTCCCCACAGAGGTCACCGAAGATGTGTGGATAGCATTATCTTGAACTAAGTATCTGCCACGTCGTCGTTTAATATCCAATGAGAATTTGAGAATTAGATTTCCTTCTCCTTAGATATTTTATTTTAATGTCTTTAAACTATTTTTTTGGGTTAACAAATGGAACAGTTGCAATAAAGGGATGGTGATTGCTGATTGGTGTTGATGGGATTCCATACCCTTTGGCATGGGAGAAGGAGATAGATAGAGCTAGTTGCTTGCTACTAGTTGTTATGGACGTTCTCATGTTTGGATAAGTTTCTCCAGTAATAAACAATTGTTACTCTGTCAAAAGTATGCATTATACGAATTTGAATTTACGCATTCACGAGAATAGCTCAAACCTTATTCAATGAATAAGAGCATTATGTCATATGTCACAAAATCGTCAAATTACATCCACTCTTTTTAAAACAACATTTCAACTCGATCTAATAACCATACAAATAAATCTACAAATCTCATGTGTACCATCACTTTCAAATAATTTTGTCATAGTTGTAACATTTCATCATAGTTGTACATAGAAAACCCACCTCAAAATATGATATTAGCATATCAAATAGCACATTTAGAGAGAAAAAAAATAAAACTTATTTGTTGGTTAAGAACCTCTAGTAAGGTGAAAGAGAGGCCTCAGCAGCAGAGAAATAGAAGAAATAGTAGAACTGAGAGACAATGGCGTTGAAGAAGACGAATGAGGCGCCTGCTGCAAAGACGCCTTTACGTAGAGTTTGACAATCAGGAGGATTGTCCATGAACATTGTCCTGTACTTTGTGTGGTATGCATTCTCTACCGATCCAGCTAATAGACATATCTCCGCTATCAAGAAGAACATCCTTTTTTTCGCCAACAAAACAACATTCAAGTTGTAAAAATATTAGCACAATGTCGGTTGTTTAATAAGCACGTTTAGCTTCATAACGGATTAAGAGACGCATGTTAGATTTGAATTATTAACTGTGCATTGAAAAGAGAATGAAAATGTGTAAGCTGATAATAAGATTTACTGCGATTTTGATACCATGATAGATTAATGATAATTCTAGTTCTATAAACTAAGATCTATTGTAAATGTTTGATTGTGAGTTTTGAATCATCTTTGAACGAAATAAAAACGCCAGATATGTCTAAGCTAGCTTAAGCTAGGGATATATATGTGATGTACTAATTGAGTTATAATAACAAACCAGCTAACAATGAAGAGAATGAGGGCAAGAGCGCGTGAACCGCCAGGCTTGAGAGGCTTTCCACAACAGAAGCAACGGCTAACGAGCATGATAAGGATTTGACTAGCCACTGAGAACAAAAAGGCTCCAACTCCATACCCTGTAGCTCTGTCCGAGTCATACACACAGTAGTTATATTGCACCTCAGTGTCCTGCACAACCCTTGCCTGCCCCACCAAAAAATATTTAACTCCAAAATATTAAGATAGATCACATAATTATCATCTTGTTCAAATTAGATATCGCTGTGGAGATGTGACTCACAGTGCTTCTTCTTTGTTCAGCAGCAACGGCTAAACCAAAGGCAATGAGGTTAAACACAAATACTATGGCTGAGACAATCTTGGACGCCATGGATTCACCTTAGTCTCTCTTTCTTTCACAAAATGTTCGTTTAGATATAAAGACGACTCTGTTTGCTTAGATTGGCTAGTCTCGCCTAATGAAAAAGACACGTTACCATTTCTTTGAAATGGGTGTTTCACCTTTATTTATTTATTCGTAGTGTTTAATAAAAGGTACTTTTGCATCATGGAAAAGTTTATTTAATAAATTGGGGAATATTGTAGTCGCGGATGCTTAATGAGAAAGATAGTACCAGAGCTTCCTTGTGGTAGAATTCTCTGCTGTTTATGACAAACCAAGATCAGACGTTGAGCTGTGCCTGTGTATCTTACTAAAATATTTTTTTAAATGACCTGTATACAGATTCTATTTAATTTACGTGACGAAATCCCTTATTCTTTTTGATCGTTACTAAGTTTCAAAATGGTAAACAGCTTGAAAAATGCTTAGAACGTGAAAAGAATAACAGGGGAATTAGATTCCCACTTGATGGGAACATGTTACCAAAAGATATAGTTATACAAATTGTAGATGGATGGCACATTGCCTTGGTACTGTAGGAGACTTCTTTATCAATCTAACAGAACCAAATGCTTAGAATGGAAGAATCATCTCACGGAATTTCATGAGAAAGTTTTTTTCTTTTAGGGCAAAAAGACATAACAAGGGTTCGAACCCTCAACCTTTAAGTGTATAAAGGCTTAGACTCGACTTTAAATAGCGGAGATATGTCTATTAGCTGACTTTCTTTGTCACGACTTCTTCTTCTTCTTCCTTTCTTCTCTTCTCTTCATCTTCTCTGTCTCCTGAAGCTTTTCCTCTTGTAGGATTTAACCTACGATTCATGATTCCAACACATCCCCATATATTGTTCTCCTAATGATCATAAACAGTTTAATTAGAAAAATACAAAAGATTCTTACATTATTCAACTCACCAAACCAATTTTTTATACACACTCAAATGCCCACTTTCAATGCTATAAACAACACATCAACAAATGTAATATAAACAGACAAATCAAACTGATAACAACAATAAAATGAAAAACAGTATTTAATATCACACAAGGAAAAATTTAAAGAATAAGAGAGGCTTTTTAACTGAACTCAACATGACGTCGTCTCAAAACAAAGGTTCGATGATGCCGGAGAAGAAGAATTCCAACGTCGGTTTTACTTTTTCCTTCCGAACATAAGAAGCTTCCTGAAGACTTTAGCCGTTGCCTTGGGAGACGTCTCTTCACTGTTCCATTTCTTCCTCGAATGATCTGCTTCAGTAGCAGGTGGCGTTGAGATGTCAATCTCTGAGACCGCTGGTGAGAAATAATACTTCTCCTCCATGTTTGTCTCTGAAAAAGTCACCGACTTCTTTGGAGACACCGGTTTTTCCTGTGAAGCCTGGACTTCTCCAACATCCTCTGAGTAATGCTTCGTGGTGATTTGCTTATCTTCAGAAACAGATGTATTCTTCACTGTTTCCTGATCATCGATCTTCGTCTGATCTTGTACTTTCTCTGCTATGATTTCATTCGGTCTGTTCTTTACTCTGGCCGTTTCTTCTGATGGCAAGCTATGCAATTCTTTAATGTCTTTGAAATCATCAACAGAAGCAACAGCAGGAAGTGCATCAACTTGCTTCTCTGACAAGTAAGAATGTGAATCTTCCACCACCGTTTCCTTGATTTCGAGACTCGGGTCACGAGAAAGTTCCACACTTTTCGCATCTGATTGACCTATTTTACTCGATTTCTTTTCCTGAGCTTTCTCTGTCTTGTATCCTGAAGGTTTTGATGTTCTTTTGATTACTGGTTTTTGCTGTGGCTCCTTTGGAGCGGTCCGAGCAACAGCAAGGCGCTCAATGGTGGAACTTCTCAGTACTGGCTTAGCCTTTGACTGCGCGGCTTCAGGAGTCTTCTCATTCTTTATCGAGCTCTTCACTGACTTGGTCACAGTAGGAGTTTTCTTGGACGCTAAAGAACTTGATACACTACCACCGGAACTCTTCTCCGCAATTCTCTTTTGCCTCTGAATTAAAAGTTCCTCCATTCTCTTCTTTCTCTCTTCCTCCTATCAAAAAACCAAATCCAGATGAGAGAAGGAAACTAATCAAGAAAGACGAAAAGCGGTTACGGAACTTACCATCTCGGATTTGGACTTGGAGACAGCAGCTCTACTTCCCCAAGCAGGTCTCTTGGCTTTTGACGCCGGGTCAGGTCTACTTGATGCTCTTGACTTTGCATCCTTCCCCTTGGAGATACCACGACTCTTCTTTTCTTTACCATCTAAGGTTTGTTCACCTGCAGAGGCCTTTGTGGCAGTTATCAAATCGATTCTGCTTGTTCTTTGAGCCAAAGTGTTAGTCTCAAAGTCAATTTCAGGGGTCCATGGTAACAATGTAGGTTTAACATCTTGTTCCCGTCCAAGAACCATGTATAGGTCATCTGGTTCATGCGGAGTGTTCTCCGGGGCACTGTTTTCTTGTTGGGTGGTTCCGTAAACGTCTAAGTCCATGATTTCTGTCCTTAACCGAGAATCTTCTACTTGGTTCTCAACACGAGAATGGATCATGAAAGAGTCATCGGTCAGGACATCTCTCTCACTGCTCTTATTTAAGTGGAAATGGTCTCCTACAAATGTTTTGACAAGACTTGGATCTGTTTCTGGACCAGCTTGGTTACGTATGAACCAGTCTTCTTCCGCCTCATTTCTGGTTCTGAGCTTCCCATCATGAACCGACATCTCTGCCTGCGAATAGCTTCTTGATTCATCGCTTCTACCCGGATTCAACATCTCCTCGTCATAGTTGTTCCCTTTCCTTATTATCCGAACATTCTCACCTGCATTGAATTTCTCAATGCTGGTTTCTCTTCCCCAATCCTCATTTCCAATTGCAACCAAGAATGAATCATCAGAAGGCGGTTCTCTCTTTCTCACAACTTCAGACGCCATATTTAACGCAGTTGATGATATACGTAGTAATTCTTCTGGCTCTGAATCATTGTCTTTCAAAAGAAGATTCTGGAAGGCATCCCAATTATCATTCCCCTTAGTTTCCTTGTTACTTGAATCATCATCACCGTTGTGACTTTTGTGTTTCCTCTGACGGTGTGAAGTCGATTTATGACGTCTCTCCACTGAGCCAATGGCTTCTTCTACTTGCTGCTTAATAGAATCTCCATCCACAAACCCTTCTTCTTCTCCAGACTCATCTGAATCACTCTCCTTCGCTCCATTCCTCTTTGAAGTTATATAATTTATGTTGCGGATAACCACTTTCCTGGATTGTTTCTTTCCTTCATTTCCGTCTTCTGATTCGGTCTCAGTACTGGAATTATCGCTTGGCTCGGCAGATTCATCTTGCTTCGACTTCTTCTTATTCTTCTTCTTCTTCTTTTTCTTCTTGGAAGACTTCTCATTTGACTCCACATCTCCCATGTTTACAGGCCATTGCATATTCCCATGGAAATATGGTGATTGACCTTGCATCCCCGGAAACATATAAGGAGGCGGATACCCATGTCCTTGAAAGTTCTGCATGTACTGAGGAAACTGGTTTGGCCACGGCATTGCCATTTGAGCTCTCCCTTCTGCACAATACAGTTAATTCAGCTTTAGTTACCAACCGAAAAGAAACCAAATGCAAGCATCATCTAATGAATAAATAAGAATTAATGTTAATAAGGACCTTGGCCAGTCTCAAAGCTACCCTGGCTCGAGGCATCCATAGAGTTTCCATGCTTTACGTTTGTAGCATTCAACAAATCATTCTCTTCACCAGCGAGTACGATCCCAGAGTCACCCATGAACGTTAATTCAGGCCTAGGAAATGCTTGCATAGCAGTGATTTGGTCCACCCACATTCTATCCTCGTTCTTTCTCTTGCACAAGTCCACAAAGTTAACACACGCTTCCCTGGATGCAAAAAGAACACAAGTTCATTCATAATTTCGTTACAAATGCTTACAAATAACACAACGACATGAATGGTTTAGCTACATACCTTAACCGCGAAGCTCCGAAAGCATCAGCAAACGAAAAGAGGTCATCCATGTAGTCAAGTTCAAACCCAACAACCAAAGCTCGAGCATAAGCCATCGCTTGCTCTTTGCACAAAGCCGCTTTACGGTTCTCCAGAACACGCTGAAGACCAACCCTATTCCATTCAATTCACCCTTATCAGGATCAATCAACTTCACAGAAACAGTAAACTCAACTCACAAGACCAACAGGGAAAACACTACTTAAAACTTACTTCGAATTTTCTTCCACAGTGTCTCCATCAGTTTCCCCTTTCGTCTACACATACACAGAGTCCACAACAATTGAAACATTAAGCAATAACTCAAGTTTTGGCATCTAAGAGAGTGAACAGAAAAAAACTCACCTTTGATAAAGCCGTAGACTTTTGAGAAGTCCATGTACCACCCAACTCGTTTCCTACATATGAACAAGATTACACAATGTTGAAAAAGGATTGAACATTTTTATATTTCTATGTGTTAAATTACCAATTTTGAAAATCTCTGATTCTATGTCCAAACATACCTTCAGCTTCACCGGCAATGGCGGCTGCATTAGCTTGAATCGAATCCTCGATCTGCTCAATCTCCTTCTCTAATGTTACAGACCTCTCAAGAACCTCCGGAGTAGTCACAAATCGCACAAATCTGTTCCCCAAAATCGGAAACAAAACAATCAAATTTTAGTGTTCATGACATAAAGTTTTAAACTTTGTTAGGAGACAGCGAGACTTTACCTCTGAAGGGTCACTTTAGTAAACCAAGGAACACCAACGGAGGAAGGACGGAGAGTAACGGAGTATCCACCTTTAGAAATCTGATCACTAACGCTCTTGAGATGCGTAACGAAAGGTTGAAAAATCCCAGAAGCAAGTTTCTCATTCTCACCACCAGAGAATATCACAAGATCACATCTTTAATACAGAGAGTCAACAAAATTTAGAGAATCAGAATCATCAACATAAGACTGTGACAAAAATGGTAATAAACAAAAAGAATCTACCAACTAAACTACCTTGTTCTAGTTGGTGTGAGCTGAAACAGAGCATAGTCAAGTCTTGTTCTTGGATCCATTAAAGAACCCACAACAAGCAAAAAAATTCAATCTTTTTCTTCTTCAGACAGAAATGTCTATAAATTTTACTTGTGGCTGTTGAAGAATGTTGATAGGTTTCTGATTTATTTTGGGGAGAGAGAAGGGAAGAGTGAAAGAGAATGTTTCGTGACAGCTAAGGGATAGAGAAGAGAGTGAAGAAAAAGCTGTAGAAGAACGATTGAGATCCAAGAGCGAGCACATGCATTGAAACTCAGACATTCACATGAAGAAGAAGAGAGAGGATTTTATTTTATTTCATGGAGGTTTTTGATTCTTTTTGTTTTTCTTCTTTTGATTAAATATTTAATAAATGATCAATTTGGTCCCTTCGTTATGTACGCCGACACACCCACTTCACCGATAGACACATATTCTATTACTGTTAGTATTGTATGGTGAGAAACTGAGAATAAGAAAACAGCATAAATTGTATAGAAATATTTTATACGACAACAGAAAATGTTCGTAAATTATATGAGAAGTGTATAGTATGAATTTGAATAAACAAGTGTTTTGTTGGAAGTGAAAGTGTTAGTTGACATGTCACATGTCAAAACTTGGGTACGAAGAGAGACAAATGATAGTAACAGTTACTCAAGATAAAGATAATAGTAGAATATACTGCAAAGATAGCAGTGTGAGGTTTTATGATGTTTAGTAATTATGATTTATCTTAGCTTGGAGGGGAGACAATCGAAATACACAAATGATTTCATAACTAACCATGTGAGGTTGAGAATGGGGCGACGACCTTATTGCACAAGATAAGTGCTTGAAGTTCTTAATAATTGCAAAATGTAAATTTGCTATCTGTTTGATACGTTATATAGTGTAAGGTTGGAAATTATAATCATTAATGATGGTAAAGTGGGTAGTCACCAGAAAGTTTTCCATTGTTAGTTAGAACATATGCTTCATTAATTCATATCACAAGATTATCGTCAAAAGATATATAACCACTTGTAGGAAGAACCAACTCAAGAATAGTCACAGTGAAGTTGTGTTTGTAATAATTATAAGCAATTATTAAGTATTGTGATTAATACTAATGTGGGTCACGTGATTGATCAATTGTAGCTACTTTTCTTCTTATACTTCTTGTCAAAGGATATTGAGAAACGAATGTTTCATTATTACTTTTCTTGAGATTTTGTTACATTTACATTATAAACAGAAAACAAATTAAACGTTTACAACTTTTTTTCCTTTGTTGCTGCAACAGATATTTTGTGGTCCAAATAAGAGACAAGGCATCAAGAAGTGACAAAAAAGAAAGATGATTGAAGCAAATAGGCCCATGAGTAAAATTTTCCATGGTTCTACGTCGTTAGTGAAACTGTGTGTTTTTTTGTTTTTATATTGGGCTTACATGGCCCAGCCCAAACCCAAATAATTAATTATAAAAAGTAGCCGAAATTAAGATCAAACGACTTGAACTAGGAACCACATATGAACCAGGTCAATGGGGACCCGTAAGTCCCGTGCCAACCTTTCTCGTAAAACTTTGTGGACGAAGTAAAAGCAAATGAAGCAGACAATCAACGATCTTAGCAGAAACGGTAACACCAAAATAGAAAATCAAAACCAAATCTGAACCGAACCTAATTTTAGTGTACCCGAATCAAACAAACCGAATAAATCATATATATGTCGTTATTATAACGAGACTCATTTATACACGTGCTCTAATTTATGTGGATCAGCTTCATGAACCCGAGAACACATCTTCTTCCGATGTCGTTATTCTAATCACATATGGTTTTTGCGATTTCTAAACCTTTGATTATCAATCAATTTACTGATGTCGTGCAGCTTCGCCTAAAATAGATCTACTAAGCCTCTATGATGCCTCACTAGTACTCTATTGCGGTTAAGCTTTCATGTAAACATATATATCATATGTCGAGAGAGGAACACAAAACCAGGTATATAACTTTTCTTTTGTTGATCCATAATTTTAACATTCAAAAGAAAACGAAAAACGTATATATTATAGAATCGAGAACCTACAAATAACAAGGTTAAAAAAAGTTATATGTAACTCTAAATTTAAATATGTTATCACCTTCCGACGATATTGGGAGGAGGGTTATTAATTAGCAGTTGAAGAAAGAGTAGCATAAGATGTTGTATCTGGTTGACACATCCTCGACACGACTTCGGAGATTACTTGCATCATTTCTCCGGTGAATTGAAGGAGCGGTTTTCGGACAAAGCGTGCCCATAATCCCAAAACACCTACCATCACCATTCCCGTTTCAGCTATCATATCTTCCACTTCTTTTCCTTTGCAATCTCACTAATGTCTTCGATAATAAACTCGATACTTGAGACTAGTTATGGCTAAAGCTTTTTGTGAGGGGTACGTTGAACTGTAGACGAGAGTGACAATACAATATTTGGACCAATTTTCTTATTTTATGTGTGGGGGTTGCAACCACCGGAAGTTGACTCAGCTAACGGTCTTTAAAGATGTAATTTCATAACTCTCTGTCTCATCCAGAGGATTCGCTTGGACTTTCTTTTTTTGAAACTTAATCCTTAACTTGAAAGGAGATTACTACATAATATGTTTTAATCCAATTAAACTTTAATAATTGTAAGAGTAAAGTACCTACATTTTTAGTTTCCATACAAATTGAATCTCATATGAGAGTGGAGAAAATGCAGGTTAAGGCCTTTTCGTTCAGTGGAAAAGGTCTAAGCACTGACGATTAAACTTTCACTAAAAAATGTTACTGAATGCAACCATATTCCCCTCAAAGTAGACTTCTTCGTTCTATATGTAAAATGCAACTATATTTGATTGCACCTTTTTTTATAAAACAATTCTTTTTTGATAACATGAGTACTCGGATCAAATTATAGAATCCTAACTTATAATCTCCAAAATGTGTGGAAAAACTGAATATTCTTACTAGTTAACCAACAATTAATGATTGAAATTGTGATGGGAAGACTCGAACCATAATCTCCTATCCGATGGTGAATTATTCAATCACTGTATGTTTGTAATATTTTTATTTAAAAAAACGAATCACAATGCTCTATGTGAAATATGAATCCGTTGGCTAGCAGTAAATGCGATGGTCTGATGGAGGGTCTTCATCGTCCATATCAGTCATGAGCACTTAAATATCGTTTTTAGTGGATGATCGCGTGCTCAATTCTTACGTTTCACTTGCGAATCCCCCACCATTGATTTCGTAAGTGGTGATTACATCTCCTTAATGCTTTGCCATTCAGTTTTGTTCTCTTCCTATTATTTCAAGGTGACTAAAAATTTGGGTTTTCTATTTGGTTTAGGATTTTTCTATATTTAAATCTAGTGGTATCATGTTTTTGAAATTTATATAAAGATTTCTGTTATTCGTATTTTATTATGCACACGACTAATATAAATAAATTATAGAGGTAAAAGAGTATTCGTCTCAAATATCTTTATTTTTAACTTAACTTTACAATGCTTAATTTTATCTAGGTTATCAATAATAAATTAATTATTAAATATTAACCAATCGTTGGACGAAACAAAAGCGCAATTAAAGATTGTATGAATAATATATAATTATCTAAAAAGCAAAATAAAAGAATAGCAAATAGAAGATTCTCAGATTGATTTCTAATTAATTTTTTTTTCGGCCAATCGAAACAAACATCCCACAATAAAAGCGTGCTTAGTAACAGAAGCATTCTCTAAAGAATCTTCCTTCTATATATCCTTAAAACGCTCTCTCACTTGCCTTACGTGAACCCTAATTTCTATTTATTTAGCTAAATAAAAGACTTTAGAGTTTTTTAGTTTTGTTTTCTGTCTTTAGAACTCCCTAAGCCAACAAAATAAAATACTATTAGCAATTGTTCTCCTTCTCGATTCAACTTCAACAAATACTTCCTTAATTAGTGGAAGAGCAAATATTTGATTTCCTTTCGATTGATTCAGCTTTAATCCTTAGTTATCTGAGAGTAAAGCTTTATAGATCGATCATTGTTGGGGATGGATAATCAAGAGGTTTCTATGGATGTTGAAACCCCGATCGCGAAGACCAACGATGATCGATCTCTTCCTTTTTCAATTTTCAAAAAGGCTAATAATCCTGTTACCTTAAAGGTATGTTTGTTTATAGATAAATCTTGTTATCACCTTGATACATACTTTATAATTATTATATGCATCTTTTTAGTTATGATACATGGAGAACACACCGTGGTTCATTAGGTTAAAAGTGCTGCTTTGTGTATTAATAGTATTGAGAACTTTTCATATTATTAGGGCATATATATATTAAATAATCTTTCAAGAACCTTGTTTATTCAATCTTGTTTTGATGTTTTTTTTTAATTCAATCTTGGTCTTGATGTTTTGGAGCAGTTTGAGAACCTTGTGTACACGGTGAAGCTGAAGGATTCACAAGGCTGTTTCGGAAAGAATGACAAAACCGAGGAGCGAACCATCTTGAAGGGCTTAACAGGGATCGTCAAACCGGGAGAGATCTTGGCTATGCTTGGTCCCTCCGGGAGCGGCAAGACCAGCTTGTTGACGGCTTTAGGAGGACGGGTTGGGGAAGGTAAAGGAAAGCTCACAGGGAACATATCTTACAATAACAAGCCATTATCCAAAGCTGTGAAACGAACTACGGGTTTCGTGACTCAAGATGATGCTCTTTACCCTAACTTGACTGTTACGGAAACTCTAGTATTCACTGCGCTTCTTAGGCTTCCTAATTCTTTTAAAAAACAAGAGAAGATCAAACAAGCTAAGGCAGTCATGACTGAACTGGGTCTAGACAGATGTAAGGATACTATCATTGGAGGACCCTTCTTGAGAGGTGTTTCAGGTGGTGAGAGGAAAAGGGTTAGTATAGGGCAAGAGATTCTTATAAACCCTAGTTTGCTCTTTCTTGATGAGCCCACTTCTGGGCTTGATTCTACCACTGCTCAAAGGATTGTGTCGATTTTGTGGGAACTGGCTCGTGGTGGGAGAACGGTCGTGACTACAATTCATCAACCTTCTAGTAGGTTGTTCTATATGTTTGATAAGCTTCTGCTCCTTTCAGAAGGTAATCCGGTCTACTTCGGGCTTGGATCCAATGCTATGGATTATTTTGCTAGCGTTGGATACTCCCCCTTAGTCGAAAGGATTAATCCCTCGGATTTTCTCTTGGACATCGCAAACGGTAAGCCTCTCCTTGTGATATCTTGCTGGCCAAGTAAGCCGTCATATTATAGTTTTTTGTGTCTCCGTGTTGAATCTCACATGGATATATTATACTTCTATAGGTGTTGGATCAGATGAATCCCAAAGACCAGAGGCTATGAAGGCAGCTCTAGTTGCGTTTTACAAGACAAACCTGTTGGACAGTGTTATCAATGAGGTTAAAGGACAAGATGATCTATGTAACAAACCAAGAGAGAGTTCTCGTGTAGCGACCAATACCTATGGAGACTGGCCAACGACGTGGTGGCAGCAGTTTTGTGTTCTTTTGAAGAGAGGCCTTAAGCAAAGGCGTCACGATTCTTTCTCTGGCATGAAAGTTGCTCAGATATTCATCGTCTCTTTCCTCTGTGGTCTTCTTTGGTGGCAAACGAAAATTTCTCGATTACAAGATCAGGTATTTTAGCTTTAACTACACACTTTTGTCTACATCATTGTCTATATCCATGAGGTGACCATACTTGTGGTTTATTGTTGCAGATAGGGCTGTTGTTCTTTATCTCATCCTTTTGGGCATTCTTCCCTCTCTTCCAACAAATCTTCACATTTCCTCAAGAGCGAGCAATGCTCCAGAAAGAACGTTCTTCGGGGATGTACAGGCTCTCGCCTTACTTCCTGTCCCGAGTAGTCGGGGATCTACCAATGGAGCTTATATTACCAACTTGTTTTCTTGTCATCACATATTGGATGGCCGGTCTAAACCATAACCTCGCAAACTTTTTTGTGACCCTTTTGGTACTCCTCGTCCATGTCCTTGTCTCGGGTGGGCTAGGGCTAGCCCTAGGTGCCCTAGTTATGGACCAGAAGTCAGCCACAACACTCGGGTCAGTCATAATGCTCACGTTTTTGTTAGCAGGAGGATACTACGTTCAACATGTACCAGTGTTCATCTCTTGGATTAAATACGTATCAATCGGTTACTATACATATAAACTACTGATATTGGGTCAGTACACGGCGAATGAGTTGTATCCATGTGGCGATAATGGGAAATTGAGGTGTCATGTTGGTGACTTTGAAGGTATCAAGCATATAGGGTTTAATAGTGGATTAGTCTCTGCCTTAGCTTTAACTGCGATGCTTGTTGTTTATAGAGTTATAGCTTATATCGCTTTGACGAGGATTGGTAAGACCAAATCTGGCTGATTACTTAGTTATAATCTCCACTTTTTATTTGTTTTTGATTTTAGAACTTTTTTGAGTAATTAAGAACGAATGTATAACAGCAATAAGTTCTTATTGCATTATTGTTTTTTGTTAAATCAATTATAGTTTGAGAGATTGATTTGGTCCGGCTGAAGTGGTCCAAGTTATATCAGAATCTAAGTAGTATAATGTGAAGAACATGTTCTGTGTGTGTATAAAAGGAAAGTTCAAAGCCAAATTCATGTTTGCTTATTGGTATGCGCTCCCAGTCCAACACACTTTACACGTTATCATTCCAGTCTTCATTAATTCGTACATCTAAAGACATTTTTAGCTCACGCGGTTTTATCTGATCACTTTTAAAAAGTCATATTCTGATATAAACCAAAAACCAAATGAAGAAATTGTATTCGAGCTGCTGACGAATTTGTGGTGCATATATAGTAAACGTACTATGGTCTATGGGCTTCCAAGCCTCCTATCCAAATGATATGATCACATAACCCATTATTTGAGATTACTTCAAGCAATAAGTGGTGTTAGGGGAACAATGATTTAACTTGGTTTCCAGACAATACCCTAAAAAATTCAGCCAATTTTTTTTGTAGTTTCTTGCAAAGTAACGTTTTTATGTGTTATAAATAAAATTAAAGAACAAAAAAAACAAGACATCAAGCGTTTGAGAAAACATAAAACTCTAATTTACATAAATGAGATAATAAAATTATTTTAATTTTTCTGTTTAAAGAAAATTAGGAAGAGGACTTAAAAAGTTAATTAATTAGTCGCTGGTACCCATTGCGGCCTTCTTAGTTTCTCATTTTATTTTTAATATATAAACCAGCTGATTGTTTTGTATGTTGTACGCTATTCATCATATATACGAACAAAATAATTATTCAACAATTTCAGAAAACAATTGCAGCTACAGATCGCTATTTTACACTTAGAATTGTCTTCTTAATTAATAACCATTTTCCAATTTATGTTTTTAAGTTCATTTAAAACTATATATATATATATATATATATATATATATATATATATATATAT
>Ga0041059_1000778_pt1 | contig 24981 bp, 28 predicted proteins | sample AraColnosormetaG_FD_56232 | JGI IMG/M metagenome (GOLD analysis project Ga0041059, IMG submission 56232) | Arabidopsis roots microbial communities from North Carolina, USA - Col MF nosort | ecosystem: Host-associated > Plants > Roots > Unclassified | place: USA: North Carolina | collected... | reverse complement strand
TTTGATAGCTTCCTCCTTCTTTCGTCGTGCTTGTTCTCGATGAAGGTTCTCGAGAGGTTAGGCTTCACTCCTTGTACTTGCTTCAGATCTTTTCTGTTAGCTTTTTGAAGGCTTCTATCTAGACGCAATTGGTCGCCTCAGTCGTCGTCGTCGCATCCGGAAGCGTTTTCAAGTTTCTTCTTGTGGTTTGGCTTGCCGGGTTATGAAGTTCTTGCTTCTGGTTTCGAGAGATTGGCTCTCTTCATGATAGGAGGTGGCAGATGTTATTTCGGGTTGGCTGTGGGCAGCCGTAGTAAATCTCTTCGCAGGTGCTTTTGAGGAGGAGTTTTTCTTTGCCGCTTGTGACTATTGTTTTTTAGGATTTTAGCTTTGTTGCTTCGGCTATTGTATTTGGGTACATCATCTTTCGTTTAGGGTCTCTGGTTTGCTGCTTTGTGGTTTTAGGGTCTTTGTTTCCCTTTCTTTAGGGCTTTCTTTCCGGGGATATTTTCTTTTTCCTCCGGCTTTGACTCTGAGGACTTTAACTTCATCTGTCGGCTTTGGTTTCCCTTGTTTGGGTATTGTGTACTTCCTTGGTTCCACATCAAGTTAATGAATATAATTTTAATTTAGTGACAAAAAAAATGAAAGTCAATATAATAAAAATATAACAAAAATACAATAAGAATACATAACATAACCCATAAAGCCTTATGCCACCTCTATTGCATAACAAATTGTGAGTGTCTTTAGATTTTAATGAATAAAATAAAAAGGTAAATGTCTTTAAATTAATGCAGAAAAGAGAATTGTGTCTCTTGGGAGACATCAAAGACATTTGTTTTGAGACATCTTAACTTATGTGGCACAATGTCATTGGTTCTTATTTTTTCTTTTATTTTATTTGTAATTAAAGACATTTCCTTATGTTGTGCAATGTAGATGCTCTTAGGGAATCATGGTTTTACTTGGTTGTGGCCTTGTGGGGAAAAACTGTAAGCTATAAATTATTTGGTTTGGTTAAAACCGAATGTTTCGTTATTGATTAAAACTAAGGATAAAATTATATATATTTCGTTTTTGATATATAACCGAAAAACAATAGGCGTATCCCTAATTTTACTTTTAAATCTTATTAGAAGGTAGTTTCTCTTTGAATCCTTCTCAATCTTCAAAAGCCCTAAACCTAAAGCTAAAACTAATCCAAAAAGGAGAACTCATCACTCTCGTAAAACCTTTTGTTCAATACTTTAATTATATAATTAAGTTAATCGAGCAAAGTCAGAAGTGTGTGACAATGTCCAATGAGGCTCCCGAAGTGGAACCACATAGTAAGAGGAGGAAGAAAGAGGCATCTCCGTCGTCATCTTCAGGGTTTCTACAATCTTTGCCAGAAGCGGTGGCTATGATTTGCTTGGCCCGCGTATCAAGATTGGACCATGCAGCCTTATCTCTCGTCTCCAAGAGCTGCCGGTCAATGGTTCTTTCACCCGAGCTCTACCAGACACGATCGTTGATAGGTTACGCTGAGAAGTTCCTCTACGTATGCTTCTGCATGCCTACTGACGAAACCTTATGTTGGTGCATCCTCCTCCCAACTGTAGACGTTTCCACTGGGAACAATGTGAATCGAGCTCATTTGATCCCCTCGTTACCCTCTCAGCCACGAAAAGATAAATGGCAATCGCTCGTTGAACGTCTTGTTCTTGGATTGTCGGTCTCATAAGTGGCACCACGTGACCTCCATGAGAGTGGCTCGTGTTTCCCCTGAAGTCAGTGTAGTGGACGGAAAGATAAACGTGTGGGGAGGCTGCAAGTACAAGCATTACTACGACTGGGGAGAAGTGTTCGATCCAAAGACACAAACTTGGGCTGATATGTCAATTCCAAAGCCAGTGCGGGAAGAAAAGATATACGTGGTGGATTCATGGGATGTTGGAAGCTATTACTACTTGCCGAGCAAGAGTATATGGGAAAAAGGGAATCAAGATTCAAAGCGTAGCAAGGATTGGTGTCTAATAGATAAGTTGATATATAGTTGTGGTAACGATGGAGGTATATATTGGTGTGAGGCAGGGGAGTTGGATTGGTGTGACGCAGTAGGGATAGATTGGAGGGAAGTGTTTGGTTTGGAGTTTCTGTCAAAGGAGCTCCGTGAATCGAGAGTGGTCTACTTTGGTGGGAAAATGGTGAAAGTGTGGGAGTCCTACAAGATCATGTACAATATTAGCTTAAACCTTGAAGAATTACTTCCCGAGACCCAATTGACCAACTTGACCGAACTTGGTCATAATGTTTTGGTCTTTTGGGAAAAGCTCGAATGTTGTTGTGATGGTTTTAAGATCTTGGAGATTTGGTGTGCGGAGATTTCGTTGGAAAGGTGGGAGGGAGGCGAGATTTTGGGGAGGTGTGATTGGTGCCATCCTATCCTCGCAATCAATCTTCTCACGGTCGATCCTCTCTTCTACCACTCTATGGTCTTGTATTCTATCCCTGTTGATGTTTGAAAATTTAGATTTTCTTATACTTTATAAGTGTTACTTTTAAGTATGATTTATAAGATCACACTTAATTCATAGTAGGCAGTATGTTTCTCTTGCTAAAAGCAGTCACTTGTTTATTGTTTTACTCAATGTGAAAATATTTAGAATTGTAGTATGTAATTAAGAAGAAGCACCAAAGCTAGCTTTACTTAAAACGAATCTAACTTCTTCACATTTCTAATTCTTTTTTACTTTTCCACACAACATCGTATTTACACTAACCAATTAAAAAGAAAGACTCAAATTTTTCGGTTACAAATGTCAAACTTGCAGAATTGAGAACGTACTACTATGTAACTGACACCCAAAACTAGTGACAAATGGTCACCTAACCTATGGGCCTTTGTCTTACCCAACCTAACGCTTGTAATTAGTTCCCTATTTTGTCCCCATGCACACACAAATACCAATATTTATGAGCACAAGAACAAACATTGGTAAAGAAAAGATTAACCAAAAAAAATGAAGATGTACCCAAAATCTGACTCAGACGTCACAAGCCTCGACCTATCATCACCAAAACGTCCTACTTACTACGTTCAAAGCCCATCACGTGACTCCGACAAGTCTTCCTCGGTGGCACTGACTACTCATCAAACCACTCCCACAGAGTCGCCGTCACACCCATCAATTGCTAGCCGGGTATCCAATGGCGGTGGTGGCGGTTTCCGGTGGAAGGGACGGAGGAAATATCACGGCGGGATATGGTGGCCGGCTGATAAGGAGGAAGGTGGTGATGGACGGTACGAGGATCTTTATGAGGACAACAGAGGAGTCTCCATTGTTACTTGTAGACTTATTTTGGGAGTTGTTGCGACATTGAGTATCTTTTTTCTTCTTTGTTCTGTTCTCTTTGGTGCTTCTCAATCTTCTCCTCCAATCGTCTACATCAAGGTAATTTTATTTTTACTTACATATATAGCAAAGATTATTCACCTTAGTTTGTGTGTTTGCATTTTCGTTTTCCACATTTTCAGAAGAAACAGAATTTTGTGTGTTTTTCATTAAAAAAATTTATATTATATTTTGTGTTTTCGCTTACAAAATTAACATCAAATGTGGTTTCATAACTAGACCTTGAGTTGTTTGTGTTTGTGTTTACATAATCTAAAAAGTGTTTTGTTCCAAATGAAAATACAATTTTTATGCTATAAAAAGATATAACCTTAACTTTAATATTTAGAGCCAAATTTATTTCTTTAATTATAAACGCAAAACACATCAATTTGTGTTTGAATGAATTGCACCTTGGTCTACGTTCTATAAGTGTTTGATGATTTTGTGTTGTATTTGTATATGTTAGGGTGTGAATGTGAGAAGTTTTTACTACGGAGAAGGTTCAGACAATACAGGAGTTCCAACAAAGATCATGAACGTTAAATGTTCAGTGGTGATCACAACACACAATCCTTCTACATTATTCGGCATCCATGTTAGCTCCACTGCCGTCAGCCTCATATACTCTCGTCAATTCACACTTGCGAATGCGCGGCTGAAGAGTTATCACCAACCAAAACAAAGCAACCACACATCTAGGATCAACCTTATTGGCTCCAAGGTTCCACTATATGGAGCAGGAGCCGAGTTAGTTGCTTCGGACAACAGTGGTGGAGTTCCCGTGAAGTTAGAGTTCGAGATCCGATCACGAGCCAATATTGTTGGAAACTTAGTCAAGTCTAGGCATAGGAAACACCTCTCTTGCTTCTTTTTTATTTCCTCCTACAACACCACCTTTGTAAAATTTACCCACAAAACTTGTATTTCATAGAAGCTTCTTCATTTTTTTTTTAATATAAAAACTTGATTCTTATTTACTCATAGCTTTTGTAAAAAAATGGATTTTTTTTTTCAAGTATAGTTATAATATAATGTCATATTTTTCCATTTTTCTTAGCAAAAAAGGATTACATTCCATTTTATCTTATTGGAAATAGAAAGAATAAAATCCGTTAAAACCGGTTTTATAAACAAAAACAAATAAAAATGGAAAAGAAAGCTTCAAAGGGTTTGTTCTATATCCACTCTCTACGCCGTGTTCTTCTTCAATTATCTTCTAAGACATATGTATCGATCTCCCATTTTCAATGTTTACGTGAATCTCAAAACACAAACAAATTGATAAACCAAAAGAAAGATGATGGATGCAACGTCAGAATCAGAAAGAACAAGCTTGGACCTATCTATTTCATCACCTAAACAAGCTTACTACGTAGAGAGTCCTTCAAGCGTGTCCCAATTAGACGATGGTGAAAAATCCTCATCCTCTGCTTCGCTTATTCAGGTTCATACCCCAAACTACACCATTCTCAGTGAGTCACGTCTCTCCTCTTCGAGCCGTACCTCTAATGGGACAAGCGGTATGGGATTTCGATGGAAAGGAAGCTCCCGGAGGAGTAATATGTATTGGCCGGAGAAGCCATACACGATTAATGAAGATGAGGTTTATGATGATAACAGAGGATTATCAGTGGGACAATGTAGAGCGGTTTTGGTAATATTAGGTACTGTGGTTGTGTTCTCTGTTTTTTGCTCTGTTTTGTGGGGAGCTTCTCATCCTTTCTCTCCTATCGTCTCCGTTAAGAGCGTTGACATCCATAGCTTCTATTACGGAGAAGGAATAGACAGAACAGGAGTCGCCACCAAGATTCTAAGCTTTAACAGTTCAGTGAAGGTGACAATAGACAGTCCTGCTCCTTACTTTGGCATCCATGTCTCTTCTTCTACCTTCAAACTCACTTTCTCTGCTCTCACACTCGCCACTGGTCAGGTACTCTCTGTTTTCAGATCTCACTCATTGCTCCTATACTGTCATCATCGTAATCTGATATTCACATTCTGGTTGTGAAGCTAAAGAGCTATTACCAACCAAGAAAGAGTAAGCACATATCAATTGTAAAGCTCACTGGCGCAGAGGTTCCTCTGTATGGAGCAGGACCACACTTAGCAGCTTCCGACAAGAAGGGTAAAGTTCCAGTGAAGCTGGAGTTTGAGATCAGATCAAGAGGTAATCTATTGGGGAAGCTAGTCAAGTCGAAGCACGAGAATCACGTATCATGCTCTTTCTTCATCTCCTCCTCCAAGACTTCCAAACCCATAGAATTCACTCACAAGACCTGTAAACTCGTTACCAAGTAAACAAATTTTCATCATATCTCCATTTTGCAAATAAGAATTTCTTGTTTCCTCATTAATCTGCAATCTAATTCAAATGTGCAACTCTCTCCTTCATAAAAAGGTACATTGTTTTCGTTTTTATCTGCACAAGTGTTTCAAATGAAGACATGCCGAATCAAAACGTTACAATATGTTCTATTGCTTATCCACAGCACAGCCACCTTCTAGCACTGTCCCGCTTACTCTGTTTGGTGGCCAATACCGAAAAACCGACCGTCCAATAATATTCTTCAAAGGCAGAGGACCCCTGAAGACAACACAAGTTTTCCACAATAAGGAACAATCCAAGAAGAAGCTAAATCCTGTGATAAAATTCTAAAACCAGATGAACAAATAGGCTTCTCACCATACGTGCGAATCATAACTGTTATTCCGGTTATCACCCATCACAAAGACTGAATTTTCCGGTACCCTCTACAATGTTGAAGCAACCAAAATCAGAAAAAGAAGAAAAACCACAAGCTTCAGGTTCTTTTGATAATACTTACAATTGGTGTCATTTCATAACCAGGAGGCTCTAAGATGAATTTTTCATTCCTAGCAACACCATTAACCATCAGTTTCCCATTATGTACCTACACATTACCCCAAATCAAAATAACCATCAGCTTCACTATTACAAGCCAAGAGCCAAAAATATGATCATACATACCTCCACAAGGTCACCTTCTTTGGCAACAATCCGTTTAATAAATACATCGGCATCAGTATACCCAACTTCCTGAAGAACTGGTGGACTTTTAAAGATGACAATATCATTTGCACAAGGCTTCCTGAAATAATAACTCACCTGAAACATCAACACCACATCTTAGTAACAAACACCAAAAACCAATCAATGAGAATCTCTTGAGCTCATACTAAAAAACTATCTTTAACTCTAAAGATGTAACCTTTGACATTGTAATCTGATAAAACTAAACCATAGCTTCCCAATTCCTAAACTAAAGCTCATGATTACAAAGCTAAACTAATATAAAGAAAACAATACCTTCTCTGCAACTAATCTGTCTCCAACATCAAAAGTAGGATACATAGACAAAGAAGGAATATATCTTGGTTCTGCGATAAAATAACGAAACGCCAACGATACAGCTATAGCCACAAACACAGTCTGTGCATCATCCGAGGTAAAATCCAACCATTCCGGAAAAAGTCTGTTTTTTTCCTCCACTTCACCTTTATCATCATCACCACCATCTCCGCCGCCACCGTCGCCGGAGTCTAATGACGGCGCAGACTTCGTTGTCTCACTTGAATCCTTAATCCCATAGCAACTCAGAGTTCGCCGGTTTAAATTTGTTCCGGTGTTGAAATTGAGACGTTGGGGGAAAAGAAGTTGGGATTTTGGGGTGAATTGGATAAAATTAGGATTAGGGTTCTTGAGAAATCTGGAATTGGAATCAGATTTGAGAAAAGCTAGCGGCGGAGTAGAGAAGTGAAGAGATATCATCACCATCATCAACTGAAACAATGGCTTTCTCGGAAAAATATAATTGTTTGTAATTTTATTTACCATATCAAAAAAAAAGATCGAAATGTCCAAAACACCCTTTAAGAAAATTGGAAACTACAGATACAAGCATTTGTGCAATGTGAATTATCCAAAAAACATTGTTTGGTTACATTAGTTCACATTTGGCATTTGATATGTTGTGAGAAGTCGGTAGTTGCGTTCTCTGTTAAAAAGGAACACAATGGCTTGGACACTTTTATACAGATACTGACATGATCAGAGCAATAAGAGAATCCTAGTTGTGGAGAGTTAATAATCTTGTTCAATCAACATGATAAAAGAGAAAAAACAAGGGTATAAATATGCAAGAAACAGATTACAGGTTTTGTAGAATATACTAATCAAAAATGCACTAAACTTGGAACATAAGAGCACACAAGTGGGTAAACAAATTTGTCTACAGACATTCCAAGGTCCACTTGTTCCCAGGTTCCATCCACTCCAACGATGTAAGCTTTGTTGCGAGAGGACGCTAAATAACGTTTTTCTTTATCAAAAACAACAACAACTCTCTTCTCCTCGTCGATAAAGAAACTCGAAGCTCTAACTTGAAACTGAAACTTAAGTGAGTGCATATCCACAGCTAAGAACACCTTGCTGTTCCACAACACCGCATTGGGCTCAATTTTGGTTGTTACCCAGATCTGCATCTCCAATGTACTTGAGCACTGAAATAAAACAGCAAGCTGCTCTTCTCTAACACTAGATAGACTCACGGTATCTAAAACACACGGCTGACTCGGCAGAGGTAAACGCGACCTAAATCTCTCTCTTGTGAAATCAAAACAGACTAAGAAAGTATGGCCGTATCCGTGCCTCTCTCTAGCAATCCAGTATGTATTTCCCTTGAGAGACACGCCACGAATATAAGAATCTATCTTCCAGTCTGGAGACACATCAAGAACCTTCCATGAATCAGAGTTGATATTGTAGATTTTGAACTCAGAACAAGTGGGAGAAAAATCAATAAATCTCAAGATTTTGTAGCTGCGGCTTGATTTGCTGCTCTTCTTGTATCCGAGAGCATACGTATACATGTCCAATTTGTGGAAATTATTTGTAGACTCGATCCACCGTGTTTGCCCCCAATACGGGTTCCAAAGAACGACCTTAGCGTTATCTTCGTTATCTTCCGTGATGCATAGCAATAAACCGTCGCAGTGAAAGACTTGAGATACATCGACTTCATCGCCCAAGCTAATAAGCTCACCTTCAGGCTTAATACACGACTCAATGTCATTGTGAACGTTGACTCGAATCAAATAAACCCTAAAATCCATCATCAGGACCATCATAAACTCTTTTTCCTTCGCTGCTACTATTGCTTGATAACCAAGGTGATTCTTTGCAAAGCTCTCACCTTTAGATAAAGTATTCCAATCTTTACAAGTAAGTCGGACGTTTCTCAGAGATGTTAACGAAACCCTAGAGAGCACCTCTTCCGCCAAATCATTAGGGAGATTAGACATCTTCGTCATTGTTTAAGTCTCAACGATGATCGTTGTAACGTAGTAAGTCTCAACGATGATCGATGTACCTTCAAAAACGATTTCTATATGCTTCTGTGATTATCGGTTTTCTTTAACCTTGATGTAACATCAGATAACCCTAAACGAAAAGATTCGATGACGACAAAACAAAATATTTAAAAAAGAGAAAGAAAAAAAACTATTAACCTTTTCCTTTGTGATTACAGATTTCTTCCGCCGCAAGATAGAGTGTATAGGGAAATTTTGGGGGTTTAAAATCCTAAAAAATAGAGAGGTTAAAATGAGAGGTTTCTCATTTGACCCAATTTTCTTCATCGTCAACACAAAAAACAAATTAAATTAGAATGTTAAATGTTAATGGGCCGGAAAGAAAATGTTGATTGGTAAAAGCCCAATGATATTGCAACAGCCTTTTTGTAGTGTTGACTGTTGACTCGAAAAAAAGAAGTGATTAAAAAATTAAAAAGAGAAGAAGACGTTTAAGAAGAAAGCTTAAGCACTGTATCAACCTCTTTCTTCTAACCAATCACAATCGCCTTCTTCCACGGCGGCTCTCCGTCACAGGTGACAGGTCCCAATCTCTCTCTCTCGCGGCGACGGCGAATACGGCTGGTACATAATGTTGAAGCTTTGGAGATGGTACCAGCGATGCCTGACGGTTCATCCTGTGAAAACTCAGGTCATCAGTTCTGGATTTCTTTGGGGATTTGGCGATGTCACCGCTCAATACATCACTCATTCCACTGCGAAACGTCGTCTTCTTCGTCTCACCGTTAGTCATTTTCCGATCTCCTTCTCTCTCTCTCACCTTCGATTGAAGTTTCAAATTGGAGTTTCTCTCCGATTCGTGCGGATTGATGAAATTAGTTTTAGGTTTTTGAATTTGCATCTATGTATCTCTGGGTTTCGTGATATATCTGCGTCAATTGGTTCTTGTGCATCAGTATATTCGCGACATTTCAGTGAATGTGGTAATGCTTCATCAATGTGTTGATTTATGTAGTTCTTCCTTAGACCTTGATGCTGTTTCTGGAGTTTTTCTTTGATACTTGGAATATTTTCCCGTTGTTCTCACCTTCTTGCTGCTAAATCTTTCAAGGATTTGAGTTCGTCTTCTCCGTTTACAGTTTTCTGTGATTTCTTGTTAGCTTATGGTCTCTATTAGATAGATACTGGAACTTTAGGTTGTGTTGCCTAAGTTGTAATTGAGCAATAGCACTCGGATTCTTTTCTAGGCTCTCTCTATGGCTGTGTGAAATTTCTTGTAGTATAACGTCCATTTACTTGTTTGCTGAGATTCCATGATTTCCTAATGGCTATTTTTTCCAACAATCGAAGACATTTTAATGCTTAAGCCAGAACTGTGGGCTACTACAGCTTCAGAGTTCTTTTCAAAGTTTGAACAGTTCAGAAGAGAGCTTATATGGTATGGTGATACCAATACGTAAAAGATACTAATGGAGACAATGTGTTTTGTGACTCTCTATGTTGTTGGTGTGGTATTTTCATGTTAACATTGCAATATAAATCGCCCTTTGGTCCATTGGTGATACATGTTCATGCCGTTATGGATTAGCAGCTCTAGTCTACTGCTTACCTTTTATGAAATTATGCGATACTTCTTTACTTATAACATCTTCTGCTGTGAGACAATCCTTAAAATTCATTTGCCTTTAGAGGTCATGGTATATTGTTTCTGAGTTTAGGCTATATATTGAGATTTTATTGACTTACCTTGGCTCAAGCACTAAAACCATGTTCAATATAACAGGAAACAAATAAAGATGCTGACGCAGATGCAGAAATTAAGGTCAAGTGGAAGCAAGATGCAGAATTCAAAGTCAACTGGAAGCGAGTAGCTATCACGAGCATGTTTGGATTTGGTTTTGTCGGACCTGTTGGCCACTTCTGGTTTGTTTCCTTCTGATCTCAGATCATTTCGTTATAGCTTTTCCTCGTGTTACCGCTCACATAAACTAGTGACACTGAATCAGATACTGATAAAGAATTGTCTATGGTAGATTGATAAACCTGATATTGTTCTATTTGCGGTTGCACAGGTACGAAGGCTTGGATAAATTCATAAAACTGAAGCTTCGATATGTACCAAAGTCAACACGTTTTGTAGCTGCAAAAGTTGCAATGGATGGTCTTATCTTTGGACCTGTAGATCTACTGGTGTTCTTCACATACATGGGATTCGCCACAGGAAAGAACACAGCTGAAGTGAAAGAAGGACTCAAGAGAGATTTTCTTCCGGCTCTAGCTCTTGAAGGCGGAGCATGGCCACTTCTTCAGATTGCAAACTTCAGATATGTTCCCGTGCAATACCAGTTGCTTTACGTCAACATCTTTTGCCTAGTAGACAGTGCCTTCCTCTCATGGGTCGAGCAACAGAAGGACGCAGCTTGGAAGCAATGGTTTACTTCATCATTTCAACCATTAAAAGAACGAGGTGGCCAAGGCGGAGTATGATCGTTTTCCCTGTCATAAACTTTGAATGAAAACAAAAACGAGTGTAATTGGCGATTTTCAATAACGGAAGTTGCCTAGGATACAGATTCTTGAATCAAATATTATTTCGTTTCACGAGAATTCAGTACAAGTGAATAAATGTCTGTTAGTATTGAATGAATGCAACATGATATGGCTAGACTAGAGAAATGAGCTATGACCGCCTCCGAGTGGTATTCTTGGAAGAAACACTGCAGATGCCTCAAGGCATGAACAATAACTGAAGCCAATAGCCTGAAAACACAGAGACGAGAATCAATGTATGGTCTTATAGTTAAATCCGACAAAACAAATGATTTAAAATGGTGATTTCACATACTGGTATGCAGAGTAGTAATCCACAGTGATTGACCAAGACAGGAAGGCTTTTTCTTGCAGCGGCTGGGATCAACTTTAAGGACCTGAGAGCTTTTTGTGAGGATGAAATAGAATGATTTGAGGTTGAGCATTTTGAAAGCTCAGCTAGATATAACCAGTCGGGTTCAACCATGTGCCGAACCTCCATTGATGTAGCAGTACTCACTGGACAATTTCTGCAGTCTGCTTCATTACATTGGTGGTCACTTAGGTTCCATCTGATGAGAAAACGGTTCATGAAGTAGAGATTTTGCCCTAGACAAAGATGTACTTTATCAGAGGAAGCTGCAATGTTGGTTCCATGCTCTAATTCCACTGATTTCTCTTCTGTTTTAGTTAAAAACCGTTTAGTTTCATCCCTCTGCAGTAGACCAATGGTTGTATACGTCGATTCGCTGAGAAGATTGAGCTCTCTGGCTTTACTCAATACGGATTCAGATGCAACATCCAGAAACTGGACTTCAAACAAGCTGGTTGGAGCCACATGGTCAGAAAACGATTTTGCGTCTGCTATGATTTGTCCAAGGTCATCAGATGGAGTTTCATTGAAGGAAATGTTCAAGAGTTCTGTCTTTGATGGTAAAGGACAGTCAACAGAACATGAGACTATAATTTTGGTACCCTTCGACCCTGGAGCAGGACTAAGGTAGCAACCAGCAGCTGTTAGAGATGTCTGAGTAGCCAAATGAAGCAAATGTTAGTACAGATCAAAATCTAGAGAAACAGAACAACTTTGAAAATGATTACCCTGCACGGAATTGCGCGGATATAGTTCAAAAGCAACTTTGAAGTGTTTCCTCTGATTGGTCTTTGCCGTTGAGAGATAAACTGCAGATTCGAGAGCAAAGAATAGTCAAGAAAACACTCAAAGGGCAGTAACTTTACCAAAGAAAAAAACTCAAGATGTAACACCTGCAGGACCGCAAAGAGATACTTTGAGAGGCAAATGTCTTTAACTCCTGAAGGATTAAGTCTCTCTAGATCAAGAATAGCATACCCTTTCTGCTAATTCCAACATCAAAACAGAGATGAATTTTCACACTTACCCGATCCAGAAACAGTTTATACATATGTGCTTAAACTGGAAAATGCTCTTACATCTGTCACTGTTACGGTCTGATGTATTAAGTCTGTACAAACTTTATCAACAAATGAACGTGTTCTCCTGCATTCAGAAATGACTGCTTGCAGCTCTGACTTGAAGCTACCTGAAAAGGAAAACAATAACTTATATTAGTCATCAAGATTTAGAGAACAAGTTTGGTTTGATGTTTGATAGACTTGCCTGATTCTAGATTTCCTATTGATGTTCGAATCCTATTCCGAACAAACAACTGACTACGATTAGTTGGATCTTCAACCCAATCTTGTCTACCCCATTGACATATCTGCTAGGAAATAAGATAAGAGTTGATGTCAACAAACCATAAAACGATAAATTCTTGAGTTTCTAGTTTTAAGAGAACCTTGTACATGTCTTCTTTCCATAAATCTAGTAGCGGACGCACTAAGCGAATAGATTGGTTCTTCATATGTTTTGCATCTAACTGCAGATTTCTGGAGAAAATCTCGGAAGCAAAAGCTGTACCCGCAAGACCAAGTACACCGCTACTACGAGATAACCTGAGAATGAATAACTCAGCCTGCATCCAACTTCAGACAACATTTCATGAACATCTCAACATAACACTTTACTTCTCTAAATTCTCAAAGACCCTTTTACCTGGTCATCTGCATGATGCGCTATAAGCAAGACCTCAATCTGTTGTCGAAAACACACATTCGAAATCATCTCATACCTCATTTCACGAGCTGCTTCTTGCAAGTGGCCAAGCTTTGGTCTACCATCAACCCAATCACAACTTGCAATCTCACATCTGATTCCTATAAACGTTCCTCAAGTTACTAAAACATACTCAAAAAGGTTACATCAAATGTTCTTACTCTAAAAACTAACCCATTTGAGAAACTCTAGAACAGACAAGTTCAGCTTCATCTTTACTCTCTTGTCTTAATCCATGATCAACAACTATAGCAACAAGTCCATCAATAAAACCATCTGTCTTATTAACACAACTTAATCCTTCAGTTTTCCATTTTGCAGTTAGAACACAAAGAGCCATACTATCAGGACCACCTGAAACTCCCAAAGCTGAAACACACAACACAATTTTATCCAATCACTGTTTCTGGTTTAGTGGAACCAATTGAATTTAAAATAGCAATTACCAATTCGGTTGTGAGGTTTAAGTCCTGCCATATCCATTCTCTTATTGAAAAGCTCCTTGTACCTCGTTTCGTCCACAGTCTCCGGGACACAGGCGTGATTACAGAACAATCGTTGTGAGAATTTTGGGTGGCGGGATTGAAGTGGATATGAACAAGTGAAAAGGGTTTTAGGAGAAAAGGAAATTGAAACCCTAGGGATGGAGTTTGAGAGTAAAGTCGAAGACTTTCTTCCATTGGAGCATAGAGACAGACCTCGCGCCATTTACGAACGAGCGAACTCGCGAGTTGTGTCACTTCGAGTTTAGTCTTATTTTACTTTGAAATTTTGGTTTTTGTAATTTGTAATTTCACTTTCACCACTGCCAATAACACAATTACATTCGATTTTTTTGGTCTTTCTATGGTCAAATTATAAGAAGTAGAGGTTGTGTATTGTGAAGTGCTTGTTTCTACTTTGTAGATGTATAATGAACAGTTTGTTGGAACTTAACCAAACTAGGCCAAAAGCTCAAAAGACATAACAAACAAATTCTTCAGAAGAAAAATAGAAAAAAGAATGAAAGAATAATATTCAAACCAGAATCAATCAACATCACAACATCTAAAGAAGAAACCAAAGCAAAACAATTTTAAACGTATCATATATCGTAGTAAATCAATTAGAGAGTAAGGCAATTTCCTCAAATCTTTACAGTTAATAAGAAAAAGAATCCAAAAAAAACCTGCAATTTCTCCACTCTTATGGTTTAAAGAGAGGGTCCACTATAACCTTGACCGGTTTTCTTAATCTTTCCCATCTCCATTTCTCGTGTGGCTTGACCTTCACTGCTTGAACCAGACGGGTACAGTCCGTAGTCACTGGTTGGATTACTGTACTCGCCGGTTGTGCCGTATTCTTGAGTTCCAAGAGCCATTTTCCTAAACTTTATCATGTCGTCGTTGTATTGGCTCGTGTCATAGTCTGTGCTTCCTCCATATGAGCTGTATACGTTGCTGTGACCCGGTCTCATCCCTTCGTTAAGATCAGACAGCGATACATTTCCTTCTAACGCCCGTACTATCTGCTCATTTTGTACAGCAAATCACTCACTCCATTAGCATTAACATATGTTAAAATGACAATCCTTGGCAAAATGAAAACAAAAGAAACTGCAGCCAATTCTTTTGACATATTCAATCGGTGTTGTTTAGATAGTATGATGATGGGTAACAAAAAGTAGGGCTAGGCATAAGAACATAACTGAACCGATCTTTCTCACAAAAACCATATCAAAACCTTTCTTTAAAACCATACGGAAACATATTATTCTACCAAATAAACAGAACCAAACCAATATGCTCTTCTCTAGAGAAAAGGATTAAGTTACCTGGCTCATGCGAGGTCTGCGGCGAGCTGAATGGCGAACACAAGCCGCAGCGCAAGCAACCATGCGAGCCATCTCCTCTCTGTCATACTCATTACCCATCTTTGAATCAGCCAAACCCTCAAAATCTCCTTCCTCAGATGCTCGGTTAAGCAATGGTCGTGCCTGTTCCACCATCAATCACACATAGCTTTTGCTTTAGTCAACAGTTAAATTGTAGAAAAATCAGAAGTTTAGATTATCTGCAGTCATAGTAAAGTACCCAGTCAACTAAGCTGTCATCTACATAGACATTGTTCGCATCAACAGGGCGCCTCCCAGTAATAAGTTCCAAAAGTACAACGCCAAATGAGAAAACGTCAGACTTTTCTGTGAGCTTTCCACTTGCAGCATATTCCGGAGCCAAATACCTAAAATCCCAAAACCAAAAGTTTCAGAACTTGTTGCACAAGGATCACATGCATTAAGCAAACTGCATAAATGTACATGTTTAGTAGATTAAAGATGATTTTTACCCAAAGGTTCCCATCACGCGTGTAGATACATGAGTGTTTGTATCAGAAGCAATCTTGGCAAGACCAAAGTCAGCAACCTGAAAGAAAGAAGAGCTTTAGTGACACAAATTACAAAAACACTTCACAAAACATATCGAGTAAACATACCTTAGCTTCAAATTTGAAATCAATCAATATGTTTGACGCCTTAATATCACGGTGAATGATTTTCGGATTGCCTGCAAATATTTATATATATACCTCAGTGACAAACAAAGACAGTATTTATCAAACATCTGTACATAATTTTTAAGGTTTTAGACTTACAATCTTCATGAAGATATGAAAGTCCTTTAGCAGATCCAAGAGCAATCTTCAATCTAGTACTCCATTCCATCGTAGGCCGTCCCTTACCTATAACAAATTCAATTCCCAAACAAATCATCACTAACTGAAAACAACAAAGCAATGTAACAAAATCAAAAGAAAGAGTTTAGTTTTGTTCTAACCATGGAGGTGAAACTCAAGATTGTTGTTTGGAACAAACTCATAGACAAGTAATCTTTGAACACCGGCCATACAATAACCAATAAGAGAAACCAAATGCCTGTGATGAACTCTGCTAATGATCTCAACCTCAGCCTGAAACTCTCTCTCTCCCTGACCACTACCAGCTTTCAACTGTTTCACAGCAACTTCTTTCCCACTAGGCAATATACCTTTATGCACATAACCAAACCCTCCTTGTCCTAACAAATTAGCCTCAGAGAAGCCATTAGTAGCTCTCGACAACTCCTCATAAGTGAAAGTGCTTTTAGAAAAGCCTAACACAAGCCCTGGAGATGGTGGAGGAAGAACCGGAAGATCCGAATAGTCAGAACCACCACTGCTACTCATGAATGCTGGTGGTGGAGGTGGCGGAGGAGGTTTTCGTGGTGGAGATGGAGGCTTAGGTGGTGGCAATGACGTCACTACATGATTATCTGACGGCCGTGACGCGTTTTGTTGTTGCCAATACTGTTGTTGACCACCGTAAGGTCCTCCAGCTGATAAACAACATCAAATCTCTGTAAAGTTTGAAACTTTTCCACAAAGGTAATCTCTTTAACAGATAACAATGCATAATCAAGTATCAGATTTGAGCAATTCGTATCAGAATTGAACAACTATGGTTAAATATTCGATTTTTATTTCATGAAGTTGAGATCTTTGAATTTACCTTTGGGACCAGATGGAGGAGGAGGAGGAACATAGTAAGCAGCTTCATCGTCGTGTCTTCTTCTTCGTTTCTTCTTACAGAGAAGACAAATCAGAGTCAGTATAACAAGAATAGCGACTCCTCCAATGGCGATTCCTACCACAACTCCGGTAGACAATCCATCGGAAGAATCAGACGGCGGCGACGGTTTAGTGTTTGATGGAGTTCTAGGAGTAGATCCTGAGGGAGTGTTTGGTGGTCCTTGGTTAGGAGATGGAGGGCTTCGAGGGTTTGAGGGTGTGGTGGGAGACGGTGGAGAAGGAGTGATGGGAGCGGAGGGGGAAGGTTGAGGAAGAGGAGGAGTTAAAGATCCAGGAGGAGATGGAGGAGGAAGAGAAGGAGGTAAAGGAGAAGAAGGAGGAGGAGAGGTTGAATTAGTTGACGGCGACGGAGGAGGAGAAGAAGGAGTTGTGGTGGGAGGAGGAGAAGAGGCTGCTGGAGGAGGAGTGGTGGTTGTCGAGTTTGTGGGAGGAGACGGTGGAGATGGTGATGGAGTAGTGCCTGGAGACGGCGCTGTGGACATTTTTGCTTCGATCTAATGAATAAAGAATCTCTCTTTCTTTTTCTCACGAGAAGAAGAAGAAGAGAATGTGAAAAAGGTAGGAGAAGAGAGAGGAGGAGTGATCTGGTGCCACCGAGAGTAGAGTTTTTTTTTGATAAGGAATTTGGACAATGGAATTGAAAGCTGTTCTTTTTGGGTCTAACACGATTCGTCCGCGTCAATTCTTTTACGTTCTTTCTCTTCTTATTACACAACAACAACAAAAAAAACATACGCGTCGTGTTTTTTTTGGACTACAAATTTGAGAAAAAATATTTAAGAAGTTAATAGATGTTTTGGTATGTTTTTAATTGAATGTAGAAATAAGAATTAATTTGTTTTGTTATTTGACCAAAGAGAAAAAATGTTTTCTCAAAAGAGTTGTTTAAATAATTATGTTTGCTTAATTAAAGGGACTAGATCGAGTTGAGGAACTGAATAAATTCTAAAGTTACTTTATAGAGTCTTTTATTTTTGCAGAAAGGAAAAGTGATGTGTCATTTGCAGACAATCTATCATGCCAAATAATATGTTGAACTATGCATTTAATGAAAACACTGAATAATTCGATTTTCTAGGACTAGGACCAGTATAAAATACAAAGTTTAGATCCTCTTCCATTTTATTTTATTTTGGCCATCGATATTCCTACGATTTTTAATATCGGTGCATGAAATAGAACACCAAAAAAAGAAGTGGTTAATTTTAGGCAATAAGATTCTTAATAGTATAAAATTTCTCGTATAAAATTTTAGGCAAAAAAAGATATGATGTAAAAAATGCAAAATATATATATATTTAGGGAATTAGATTATTAATAGTATAAAATTTCATAAAATATTTGCGTTTATAGAAAATATAAGATTGAGAATGAGTAATTTAAGGTTTTTTAAGTGTGGAGAAAATAGTTGGGATTCTACTTGCTCCAAAGCGAAGGAAGACAGCTGGAGTGCACCAACACAAATTCGAGGCCACCTATTACATTGACATTTCCCCTAATCTATTATTAATAGAATTATCTAAAATGTCAAGTTACACCAAAATAATCCACTAAAATTGAAACGGGCAACAAAGAAATATTTTGTTAATCAAATTCGATTAAGGTTCTTAATGTCACGTCAATTTTATCTCCAGATTCTCAGATAATGTTTTTGCTCTTCAGAAAATAATATAAGGTTTTATGAAAATATTATTGTATTTTGGTCAATGGCCTATCTTGGTTTTATGTTAATTTAATTAAACATTCGATGACCCACGCCAAATCTAAGGAAAAACAAATTCAACGCGGCGTAATTGCGGTGATAATTTGTTAAATTAGTATAGTCAATTTAGTTTACACATGCCGGAGATATTTTGGTTTGCATATTATTGAACAGATTTTTTCTAAATAAAATATTCAAATAATTTTTTTTGTTCAACTTTTTTGTTCATTTTATTTGTTTCATAATATTGTTCATTTAGTAGTCAAATGGAAGCCACATACAATTTTGAGTAAAATAATAACGTCCGCTATATATTATGGAAAAGTTATAAAGTCTCACATTACAAAATTAGACAAAAATTGATTTTGAGGAGGCCGATTTGGTCGTGGACATCATGGCTAATAGTCCCAAAGTAAGATATTCTCTTCTCTTTATCTTCTACTTATGTTGTTACTTGTTCAGTACCAACTAGATTAAGTGGTAGCTAAATCAATTGTTTAAAGAAAAACTTTAGCTCGAAGTGTATGACTCAACACGATTATAACTTTATATCCTTATCTTCGAATTTTGATTTGAACATCATTCTTTGTTCATATTGCTTATGATATTCAATTATTCATAGGAAACAATTTTAAAGCAATTATAGTAACATAATAGCAATAATGAATTACTATTGTAGATGAATTTAGTGAGGAGATGGAGTCTCTATTGGTGGGCTTGTGTCTTGGATTGTGACTTTGTGTGGATGGGATGATTTGCTTCTGTCACGAGAGGAATAAGAAAAATGTTCTCTTATTGGAAAGTCTTACGAAGATTTATTGATAGAAAAAATAAACAATATTTTGCCTCAAAAATCAACTTATCTTAGTTGTGTGAAAATTCTTCTAAAACGTATGAGTGGGGTTACGAGATAATATAGAAAAGTAAAGCGTCACATGGGGACATTATGATTATTTGGTATAACATTATGAACATGATTTGTGGCATGACATTCGCTGGTCTCACCTTCTAAATATTCTCTAATTTTCTAGTGTATATTTTTAGGAAAAAATTAAAGCTGTCAACATCCAAATTTAAAGAAAAGAAACAAAACATACACACACAAGCTTGTGATAAAATTGTAACTCTCCCTTGGTCCTATCGCCCCCATTCTCCTACAGCTTCGGTCCAGTCAATTTTGGCTTTTTTCTCAACTTGTATTTGTTATATAGAAAAGTGCTCTCTTTTCTTTTTTAATTGAGAACACCATTACATCGTAAACACAAGGTTTGTTGTATATTTATCGGAAACTGGTATGTTTGAAAGATAAAGTATGCATATAAACACTTTGCGGTGATATTTTATTCACTTATATAATCTTTTTCATCTTTTGAGATTAGTAGTTAGTACCTTAACGACTTAAAACATTGCAAATTGCATTTGCTATAGTTCAGCCAAGAAAGCTATCCGTTTTCCTTTTCTTTTTTTGTCAATAAACTTTGTTTTCGTTCAATCACTCAAACTTAGTACAAAGCTTAAGAAAATATCATTCTCAGACTTTAGTACAACAAAAATAAAAGCAATAAAGATAAAAATACAATAGTCCGATGATAAAACCATGCTAACTCGGAGACAAAAGTTGTAGAACACAATGCCACATACGAGAAGAAGGTAAATCGGAGACACAACTTCGGTCGATCCGAGAAGTGGAAAATTGGTCATTGTCACAAGACATAATGACGTTGAGAAGGAGTAAGGGTCTGTAGTCAAACTCAAAAAAATCGCTGAAACAATAACCAGGATTCGCAAGAGATATGTGTGAAACTGCAACAAAACAGGTGGATTCTCTCTCGCATAATGTCTTTGACTATGGAGATTAAGAATGTCACACAAAGTTAGTCTTTGGTTTAACACAAGTAGAAAATTACAAGACCTAAGCTTCAAGGTTTTCATGAGCATAAGGAATTTATCACTGAAATTGATAGATTTCATAAGAGAGAACTCAGTGAACAAAGGAGACGGAGATTGGAAGGTGAGAAAGCTGCGGTAATCACCGCACCTTGGTGACGGGATCATAATGCCGCACTTTCTCAACCTTTGTAAATGGCTTCGATAAAAGGATCTAGAAACAAGAGTAGAATCCCTAGGTGACTCTAATAACCAGGTTCTCAAAGAAGGTTTGTACCAGCAGAGCAACGATGATTGATTATGGATTAATTGACATCTAACAATTATTTTCAGCAATCGACACAAACGTTGACAGAGAAAGAACAGGGGAAAGTTTAGCCAAAACCTAGGCCTAATAGATAAAGGAGGTGGGTCGTCACTTATGACAATGGGCCAAGAGAGAAATGGGCTGAAATGGGGGAGGCCCAATAACAGGAACCCTAGTGTCTCTGTGGCTGCGATGAAGAGTTGGTGACTGTGGCGGCAGGACTTCGGTGAGTTGAAGATCAGAGTGGAATGAAACTTCACCGGAAGTTGTGGCACAAAAGTGGTCCAGAGACTCAAGATCGACGAGTGACGGTACCATTTGGGTTGAGGAACTGCAGATTTGGAAGTGAGAGATCTCGTTAGCACTAGGGCGGGGTAATAATCGTCGACAGTTGCCACTGAAGTAGATCGACGGAGTGAAGCAACGTTGAAGGGTATGGTTAAGTGATCTCCGAGAATTGAAGATGGATTTAATGGAAGGTTGTTGTGGTGGTCGGGAAGATGGAGAGAAAAGCTTAAAAGGGTTACAAAAGTGATGCAAAGATAATAGAGATTGAAGCAATTTGGGATCTTCTGACGCCGGTGAGTAAGAGCTCCACCGACGTCGGAAAGTTTGATTGGGAAGTTGTCCTCGAAAATGGTACCCGAGAGAGAAAACGCATCGAGAATTGTTTTCTTTGATTCTTATCCTTGCTATCCGTTTTCCTATGATTATGCTATTTTTAGATAATTGAACTCCACATTTGGTTTAACCCAATAGTTAGAAGGATAAACACTTGGTTTGTAATCGGTGATTATTACATAAATGGTATATTTGAGGATTGAAAAAAAGAAAGACAACTAAAGTAAATTTTTGTTTGTTAGAAAAAAGATATTCATCATTAATTTTGTTTTTAATAACACCAAGTATAAGGATCATCTAAGTAATACGAGTACTAAAAAGCGAATCCAGAACCAGAAATCTTTAATTAACTTCACCATCACATCCAAAACATGTTTATCAATTGCTCCAAATAATCAAAACGAATAATAAACAAAATCAATTGTGTGTTGTTTTTTACTATGATACATATGTATCTTCAATGCTGCAGGAAAAGTTCCAACAAGAACAATCAAAATCAAGAAGAAATCCCAATACTGATATTCAACATTTCAGCATCAAACCCATAACAGAGAAAATAGAAAAGAATGAGAGAATAATATCCAACCTCAATCTTGAGCACATTACAACCCCTAGAGAAAGACACCAAAAAAAATAAAAAATGTAACATATAGATGTTGGTTCAATTACATCAGACTTAATCTATTTTCTCAAATATCAAATCATTACAGTTTTACAAAATGCAAAAAAGCCATGCATCTTTTTCCCTCTTTTTTTAAAGAGAATCTCCACCATAACGTTGAGCAGTTCTTTTAAATCTTCCCCATCTCGAATCCATTTCCCCGTGTGGCTTGACCCTCACTGCTCGAGCGTCCAGCCGGACGGATACAGTCTATAGTCACTAGTTGGATTACTGTACTCGCCCACCGTGCCCCATTTTTATCCGAAACTTCCTCGTGTACGTCTACATTGTTCTCGTATCATAATATGTGCTTCCTCTATGAACTGTATACATTGCTGTGACCGGGTGTTATCCCTTGATTCAGATCTGACGGCGATATGTTTCCTTCTAGCACACGCACAACCTGCTCATTTTTTACACCAATTAGCCGTTCGCATTATTAACATCTTAATTGACTCCTATTTTGCAAACTGAACAAAACATTCCGGCTAGGAAGACATGTGCCCCACTTTTCGGTCATGTCAGTTTTATTCAAGTAATGTTGTTTAAATATATTATACTATGTATACAACAAAATACATATAGGCATAAACACCGAACCAACCAAAATGACCAAAATCAAAATCATATTTTTGGTATACACTAGCTCTATACTATAAATATATTTTATTATAAGATATATAAATATTGGTTAAAACTAAAATCTGATTTATGTCTTGGTAATTTTTGTATTCATAACCAACCAAAACAAAAACTGAACATATTTTGGTTCTACCGTTTACATATTTCAAAACTGAAAAACCAAATGTCAACCCCTAAAACAAAGACAGTTTTTTTTTTTTTGCTAAGAAAATTAAAGACTAATTAAGTTACCTGGTCCATGCGAGGTCTTCGGCGAGCTGTATAGCGGACACAAGCTGCAGCACAAGCAACCATGCGAGCCATCTCTTCTCTATCATACTCATTATTCAGCTTTATATCAGCCAAACCTTCAAAGTTACTTTCTTCAAGTGCTTGTACAAGCAATGGTCGTGCCTACTTCCATGCACACGTAGCATTTGCATCATTTTCAACAGTCAAATGGTAAAATCATGTGAAGGCTAAATTATTTGCAGTTATATTTATTACCCAATCAACCAAGCTGTCATCCGCATAGACATTGTTTGCATCAACAGGGCGACGTCCCGTTATTAGCTCCAAAAGTACAACGCCGAATGAGTAAACATCAGACTTTTCAGTAAGCTTTCCACTTGCAGCATATTCCGGAGCCAAATACCTAAAATCCCATAACCATAAGTTTCAGTAATTTCTACGATGATATAAGGATCACAAAAATAAGTACAAAATGAGCATAAATGTACATATTTAGTAGATTCAAGATGATCTTTACCCAAAGGTTCCCATAACACGTGTAGATACATGAGTGTTTGTATCCAAAGCAATCTTGGCGAGACCAAAATCAGCAACCTAAAAGATAGAATAAAGACACAAAACACAAAGGTTTCCTGACGAAAATAATCGTACCAAGTTACATATAATCACAATGTCTTAATGGAAACTTAAAAAAGAAAGAAAGATAAATCGTACCTTTGCTTCAAATTTGAAATCAATCAATATGTTTGCCGCCTTGATATCACGGTGGATGATTTTAGGATTGCCTGCGAATATATATACATGCGTGACAAATTAACAAACATGGCCAATATTTATTAAAAATGATCTTAGACTTACAATTTTCATGAAGATAAGACAATCCTTTGGAAGAACTGACAGCAATCTTTAATCTTAAACTCCATTCCATCGTAGGCCGTCCTTTCCCTACCACAAATTCAATTCCCAAATAAAAACCATCAGTACTCATTTTAAAGCATTCAAGCATGCAAGAAACCATAAGAGAGTTTTGTTTTGTTTTCCTAACCATGGAGGTGAAACTCGAGAGTGTTGTTGGGAACAAACTCATAGACAAGCAATCTTTGAGCACCAGCGATGCAATAACCGACAAGGGAAACCAAATTCCTATGGTGAATTTGGCTAATAATATTAACCTCAGCCTGAAACTCTTTCTCACCCTGAGCACTCCCTACTTTCAACTGTTTAACTGCAACTTCATTTCCATTATTCAATATACCTTTGTATACGAATCCAAATCCACCCTCTCCTAACAAATTGGCCTCAGAGAATTTATTGGTGGCTCTAGCTAGCTCCCCGTAAGTGAAAGTGCTTTGATGGATGCCTAATACAAGCCCTAAAGAGAGTTTGATTCATAGGAAATGAGCAACAATATATAGTTCAGGAATCCATTTATTCTTCTAATGGAGATCTTTGTTGTACCTATGGGAGCCGGAAGTGCTTTATCGTCTCTTGGTCGTTTCTTCTTACAAAGGAAAAAAATCAAAGTCAACACAAAAACTCCTCCTCCTATGGAGATCCCGACCACAGCTCCCGTTGATAATCTTGAGGGAGACGGCGGTGATAGAGAAAAGCCTGGGGTCATAGTTGGAGTTGTAGGTTCCTGGCCAGAGGGACTCGCTGGAGGTGGAGGGTTTCGATTTCCCAACCTAGGTGGAGTGGATGTGGAGGGAGACCGCGGAGGAGGCGGTGGAGATAGGGAAACGTTAACGGGTGCTTTGGGAGGAGGCGGGGGTTCGGAAAAAAGTGGCTCTGGGACGAAAACCTGCGGCGGCGGTGGAGAAGAAGCAGATGACATTGTGATCTGCTGCCACCGAGACTTGAGTTGAGTTTTGAATACTTCTTCTATCGGAATTTGGACAATGGAACTATTTTGGGGTACACATCTATTACTACGCGCCATGTCTTCAGTTTTTTTTTTTTTTTCTATTTTTA
>Ga0041059_1000777_pt1 | contig 24986 bp, 13 predicted proteins | sample AraColnosormetaG_FD_56232 | JGI IMG/M metagenome (GOLD analysis project Ga0041059, IMG submission 56232) | Arabidopsis roots microbial communities from North Carolina, USA - Col MF nosort | ecosystem: Host-associated > Plants > Roots > Unclassified | place: USA: North Carolina | collected... | reverse complement strand
AAAGGGCAACCAAAAAAAAAAAAAAAAGACAAGAGGAGAAAGAAAAGCAAAGGAAGGGCATGTGACTGATCACGGCTTTGCCTCCACCGCATAAAGCTCCCTTCACAGATACATACACTCTCTTTCTCTCTCTTCCGGCGTTTATTCTTCTTATTTCGCCACCGTCCTCCGCCGCCGTGGTGGACTTATATCTCTGCGTTTCACGACCTGCCGCCACCGCCGGCGATAGGTTTCAATGATGAATTAAGGCGTTGGCCAGAGAGAGAAGAGAGATTGAGATCTGTCGATATGCTAGCGAAGAATCGGCTGCCGGGAAGCGGCCACACTACTCCGTCTCCTCCGGCATCTCCTCGCCGTTCTCCTCGTTATCGTCACGGTCGGTCTAAAGCCGCCGCCGGTAGTAGATTTCCTACGGTTCAACCAAGTCGGACCCTCGCTCATCGCCTCTCGTGGATCCTCTTATCGGTTCTTCTCCGTCGTCAGGGGATTTTCTTATTCGCTCCTCTAATCTATATCTCTTGTATGCTGCTTTACATGGGAACCGTCTCCTTCGACGTTGTTCCAATCATTCAGCGTCGACCTCCTCCAGGATCCGTTTACAAAAGCCCTCAGGTTTACGCCAAGCTCCGTCCTGAGATGGACGCCGATAATTCCACCGCTGATGCCGTGAGTTCTCTTTTTCCAGCTCCAACATTGTCTTACATAGAGATTTTGATTCTTAGTGAATCCTTAGCAATTTCTTCTGAATGATTAGATCATGATATGAGGTTGTTGGAAGAAGAATCATTAGCTGATTCGTTGCTCTTGTGCTAAATTAGTGTTTCGGATTTAGTGATTGAACTTTCTCTAGAGGAATTCTGGTGATGGTTCTCCTTATTCTGGGGACATTTAGGTTGATGAGAAGATACTGTGATATTAGTTTTAGCTCTATTTACTTGTAAAAACTTATCTAAGTACAAAGACACATTGAGAGAAAGAGCATTGACCAGGAGTTTTTCCTAGGTTCGTATTGGTTATGTTCCTTACCATTACAACCACTGTTAGATTGGGAGATTTTGGTGAGTGAATACTTCCATGTATCACGATCTCTACTGTTATTCTGTGGCTGCTTTGGCAGCATCTTATACTGTTTGATTGATAAGATGAGAATCTTAGTATAGAGTGGATTGCCACATAACCACTGTACGTGCGATCAATTTTCATGTATCATCAATGGAATTGTATTTACCGCAGATAACAACCATCTGGAAACATTCCTATAAAGGTGGTGAATGGAAGCCGTACGTGAACAAGTCTACTGGAGGTATTACATTGTTTTTGTAATAATTCTAAGCTTCAGCGTGTATGAAGCATATCTTGTCAAAAAGTGGAGTATGGAATTTAATATGCAATAGTAAAGTGTTCTGTACGTTCTGCAAAGTTTTGCCTGGAGCTCAGATTTAGTCTGTTGTTTGGAGCATAATTGATTAATTGGGTATCTGCTTTTTTTTGTTTATAATTGTAGACTTGCCTGAGTCAAACGGTTACATATATGTTGAGGCAAATGGAGGCTTGAATCAGCAGCGGACATCGGTGGGTTTGTTGATCTTTTCATGATACTTGAAATTTATGCACATCGCTCAATCATTTTAGCAATCTTGTTTATGTCAAAGCTGTTGACTTATCTCTACCATGTTATGCTTAGATATGCAATGCGGTTGCTGTGGCAGGATATCTTAATGCAACTCTAGTAATTCCCAACTTTCACTATCACAGCATATGGAGAGATCCAAGGTTTTAGATTGCTTTCTTCTGAAAATCTTGTTTGTGCAAATCAAAGCCATCTTTTGTAGATTGCTTTCTGACAGAGGTTTTTCTTTCAGTAAATTTGGGGACATCTACGATGAAGAGTTCTTTGTCAGTACCTTATCAAATGATGTGCGGGTGGTTGATACAATTCCTGAATATCTAATGGAGCGTTTTGACCATAACATGACAAATGTCTATAACTTCAGAGTTAAAGCATGGTCACCTATTCAATATTATCGAGACTCGATCTTGCCGAAACTTCTTGAGGAGAAGTAAGTTACAAATTGTTCTTTAGAAGTTTGTTTTCATGTGGTAGAGTTAGTTACACATTGTTGGTAGGGTTAAAAATATAGTAACAGGATAAACCACCTTTTTTCTAGCGGAAGATATGTTTTGGATCTGTTTAGCACTTGTCATTGAAGAACTGTTCTCTTTGCATGGCACAGGATTATACGAATATCTCCATTTGCAAATAGACTTTCTTTTGATGCTCCTCAAGCTGTCCAGAGACTTAGATGTTTGGCGAATTACGAAGCCCTGAAGTTTTCGAAAACCATACTAACCCTAGGAGAAACACTGGTGAAGAGAATGAAAGAGCAAAGTGCAAACCACGGTGCAAAATACGTGTCTGTACATCTGCGTTTTGAAGAGGTTTGTTCCATGTAAAGGAGAGACATCTATAGAATCCCCACTGGTCTTTATCATGGTTGTAAATTTTTGAATGGAGAGTTTTGTGTCTGAGTTGAAAGATTAAATAAGCTATATCTACATGTTGCAGGACATGGTAGCTTTCTCCTGTTGCATATTTGATGGTGGGAACCAAGAAAAACAAGATATGATTGCAGCAAGAGAACGAGGATGGAAAGGAAAGTTCACAAAACCAGGCCGTGTTATACGACCTGGTGCTATCAGGCAAAACGGAAAATGCCCTTTAACTCCTTTAGAGGTATACTATCACCACAATATATTAGCATTCTCGGATATTTTCTTAAGCTAATCATCCATCAGAATAGTTCCACAAACCCTTGTGAGCAATAGTGTGACTTGTTCTGTTTGGATTATACTTTTCTTGTAAATTATTCAGGTGGGTTTAATGCTTAGAGGAATGGGGTTCAACAAAAGCACATATATTTTCCTCGCGTCTGGTGAAATATATGATGCGAATCGAACTATGGCCCCGCTACTAGAGATGTTCCCAAATTTACAAACTAAGGAGATGCTTGCATCAGAGGAGGAACTTGCTCCATATAAGGTTTGCTTCTTTCCTGGTGTTTGTTCCAGAGTATATTTCTCGTGATGAATGATAAATCTGACTTGAAACTCTGTGTTCAGAATTTCTCTTCCAGAATGGCTGCAATAGATTACACGGTCTGTCTCCACAGTGAGGTATTTGTGACCACGCAAGGTGGAAACTTTCCTCATTTCCTCATGGGTCATCGGAGATATATGTTTGGAGGACATTCCAAGACCATTAGACCAGACAAGCGAAAGTTAGCAATCCTCTTTGACAATCCAAACATCGGGTACTCACTTCTTCTACTCTTCGTCTTCGATAAACCCTACCAAATCTCCACATGAATAAAATTTGAATTGTTACCTTTTTATTCACCATACCAGTGTTGCACTCACCTGCAAACCTTACACCCTGTTACTGTGTTATCACTTATTGCTCAAACGATGTTTTGCCCCGCAGATGGCGGAGTTTTAAACGTCAGATGCTAAACATGAGGTCTCATAGTGACTCAAAGGGGTTTGAGCTAAAACGACCTAATGACTCCATTTACACATTCCCTTGCCCTGACTGCATGTCCCGTAGGAACAAAACAACAACCCCAGAATCGAGACCACCTCCTGCCACCTGAAAACACACATTTGATTACCGGCCTTCCAGAATCTGCTTCTACAGGCTACGTTCATTCCTTGTAATTCTAATTCTTTCAAATCAGACACAGGACCTTAGTGACTCGGCCTGCCCAGAATTTTAGGGAAGACAGCGTTTGAATGGGCCGTGGAATCATCTATTTATTCTCCGGCGAGGAGTAACAGCCACAACATTGTTTGATACCTTTGACACATTGAAGCTGATGTATCTAACAGGAAAGACGAGATTGAAGTTTTAACACATTCCCTAGCTGCTGCTGGGCAAAGAATAGGACAGCGTTTGGATTTTGGTGTTTTTTTCTTGGGGTGTTTTGGTGGTTTGAAGAAGCGTTTGCGTTTTGTACATTTTGTGAACGCAGGCTTTGTGTTAGGAGATATGTAGAGAGAGACGGACAAGGGGGAGAAAAGAAGCTGCCCTAAAAGTTTTGTACATTGATTTGGTTAGAGATCATTGTCTCTTCTTTTCTTTTCTTTTCTCTGATCATAGGGTTTTTTAATTGTTTCATCATCATATTCTTATGATTCTTTTCTTTCACAAGATAATTTTTTCAATAGTGATTTAATTCATTTTTGCTTCTTCCAGTCGTGTTCATGTTTTTCATTTGTTCTTATATCAGTTTTAAATTTATTCACTTCATGTACAATGGGGTTTGCTTCATCTCTAATCCAACAAATACAAACAAACAAAAAAAGAATCACCTTCCTAGTTTATTTCTATGCGCTACTTAAGCGCGTGAGAAAGTACGATCCACGTGGAACTAGCTTCTTTCGCCAACACAACACAGAGTTTGGCTCACGAAAAAGTGTGCGCGTGGGGAAGAAAAGGGTCTCATATATAATTGGAGTGTAAAATGTTTGACCTTTTTGTTTGGGTTTATCTCTTTTAGACTCAACAACAGATAAATTTGTTGGTTTCAAGTATTATCAATTTCCCGGCGAAATCTCCACCAGAGTTATGGGAATCACCGGAAGTCTAACGCCAGATCAGCTCGATTTTTTCCACTCTCAAGGTTTGTTTCTCTGAAATTTCATTCCTCGTAACTCTCTATGAATGAAGAATGATTTTGTAATTCAATTCAATGGAATGGATATAAAAAAAAAAAAGGGTATTTGGTAATCGAATCGTTCGCGAGTGAGGATGAGATAAGAGGCTTAAGGAAGAGGATGGATGAGTTGCTTAATCAGTTTGATTGTTCCGTCTCCTCTATCTTCTCCACCAAAAATCAGGTTTTTATTTCTTTACCAAAGGTTTTGATTCAAAATCATCATCATATTGTTATAAGAATGGTTGTTTTGATTATTGTAGAAGCACACCACAGATAATTACTTCTTTGAGAGCGCTGAGAAAATCTCCTTCTTCTTTGAAGGTAACAATATTCCTACTTTTCTTCAATTGCTTAGATTCTTGATTCTGTTTAGATATAATCCAAACAATTGTTTGGTAGTGAATCCAAATGAGTATGTTTTTACCGGTTTTATGTTCATGTTTGTGTGCAAGTGCTTTGTTTATAACTATTTCTTTTGTTTACTACAATGGAATATGAATATGAATCTTAGTGCAATGTTTTGGCACTTTTTTTTATGTGTGGGAAGCTTCGGTCATCCTTTGATTAGGATGCAATTGTCTAGACTAATTCTATATCCTTGATTCATGTTCTAGTGTGCTTTTGTTCTACTCCAGCTATAAGCTAAAGGTTCCATGTGTTTGAATCTCAGAAAAAGCTTTTGGTGATGATGGGAAATTGAAGCAACCCAAACAACTCTCTATAAACAAAGTTGGGCATGGTATCTTTTTCTTTCTTTTGGCTCGCTTATTACATACTTTTCGTTGGATCACGAATGTTAAAATTGTTTGTTGGTGCAGCACTGCATGAGCTTGACCCATTGTATAAGGATTTCACATATTCGTCAAAGTTTTCAAGTTTGGCATCATCCTTAGGTTACAGGAGACCAGTTGTCATGCAGTCTATGTATATTTTCAAGGTACTTTTATTTACTTATAGACTTTTTGTTCTAAATCTAGGTTGAGTTTTTCAGCTTAGTTTTCTTATTTTGTGGGAACTTTCACTATGCAACTTTGTAATTTGGACTGCTGATTTTACTAGCAACCTGGAATTGGAGGCGAAGTTGTGCCGCACCAAGATAATTCTTTTGTGTACACGGATCCACAGAGTTGTACTGGTCTCTGGATTGCTCTTGAAGATTCTACATTAGTTAATGGTTGTCTTTGGGCAATTCCTGGATCTCATAAGAGTGAGTTTTGTTTTTACCTCTATTTCTCGTGTTCTTTCTTATTTACATAGGTTCGCTTAGCTAAACAGACTTATTTTTTTCCGCTGCTTTATTTCAGATGGTTTAGTTAGAAGGTTTATCCGTGGTGACAACGGTATAACCTTTGATCAGCCATCCCCATCTTACGAGCAGAAAGATTTTGTGTCTATTGAAATGAAAGCAGGCTCATTGATTGCCATTCATGGTGATCTAATCCATCAAAGGTTAATTTCATCTCCCATATGAAGTAGCTTGCTTGTAGTTTAGATTTGGCTGAGCTCTGAAAAATCATGTTCTCTTCAATGTGGATTTTGAGATGCAGTTTCGAGAATCTATCCTCGAAGTCAAGACATGCCTATAGCTTACATGTAGTAGAATCTGATGGATGTAAATGGGCAAAAGACAACTGGTAAGCCTATTATTTAAGTTTTCCTCATTTCATTCCAAGTCTTTTCAGTTTGTTCTTTGTTCTTTTAACATGGAATGTTTTACAATTTAACTATATGCTAGGATACAAAGAGCAAAAATGCCGGAGCCTCTCTATGTTCTTCCTTGATTCAAGCCAGTCGTGGAAAAACACTGTGAGTTACTGTTTATCAAATTTCTTTTAAGATCACTATCTTTGTGAGAACTATGAACAGTAATAAGAACATGGCTAAAAGGGCCTTCTTGTGTCGTTTACTTGTTGAAATACAATTTGTTTCTTCTTGGTCTCTGTAGTTCTGTCTTTAAATAACCAAACTCTGTGGTCAATAAAGTGTGACAGTGATTACTTGATGTTTCTTTGAATTCACAGTAATTAGACACAAGAGTAAGGACTCATAAACAGTTAAAGAGGTAGAAGAAAGTTTGAGAAATAAGTGACCATTGGATTTTGTTTGAAATGTTATTGTGATTGGAGGAATGGGACAAAACTATCTCTGTCCTATCGTAATTGTACCAGGGCAAAAGAAAACGTGGGACAGAGATCTTTTGAGTTGCAGAAACAATAGAGTCAATTAAAGAGTTATGGTCGTAGTGATAAATGCTTTGTGTAGTTGTCTTTTGGAAGTGTTCTTGATCCTCTCTCTCTCAGAAAGCAATTTGTCATACATTCATGATCTTAAAAGTACAAAAGATGGGTCGATGTTCTGTTTCTGTTAAATTATTATTTCAGAATTTTGCACAAAAACCCTCGGAAACTATAGACATTATGAGTAATCCTTTATGTGATTAAAGACCATTTGAACAACACATATCTATGAGTAAACTCTTTTGTTTCCATTAAATTCAAAAAATAAATGAGGAATAGGCAAAACATTAAAGATGTTTTGTCTTCATTCCATCAAAACTCAAATGTAGCCTCAACGGTACGCACTTTTTTGATAATAAACCTCACATTTGCTAAATTCTCTGAAAAATCTAAAGTGGTTCTAAACACAGTGCAATGTCAGCATCGAATGTCTCTCGGAGAGAGTCGCATATAAAATTGCAGTGGAACAAGAAAAGAAAGAAGAAAGCATGTGAACAAGTAGAAAAACATCAATTACTAACAAACATCTAATTAATATATATTCCTTACATTGACAAGGAACCATCGAAGCTTTCAGTTTCACTTTCAGACATATGTATAGATAGTTGCAACTCCAAACCCAAGCCCCAACATGGTCCACCTTCTCATTTGGGTAATAACTAACAATAATAATCTTCAAACGCTCCTATATAACATTTACTACACGTCTCCATCTTCAAACGCTTCTCTTCTATTATAAGAACACATCACTTACCATTCGTGGACAAAACAACAAATAAAACCTTCATTAAAGTCCTATTTATTATTCACACATGGGTTTTTTGTTTCAGTTCTTCAGAGGCATGAACTCGTAGTAGTAACAGTAGTTGCATGCTTTCGTCTTCTCTATCAACCGGCCTGTTTTCTCTTGGTACTCCCTAACCGGAAAGAGATTTAAAGTCCGGTTGTCCCTCGTTTCTTCTTCTTCTCCGTTGACATTTTCGTCGATATTAATCTCTTCCGGTTGTTGAGTTATCGACCAAGTAACAAGATTTCTCCATGTGGCGTATTTACCAACCTCTGATGCCCTCTGATCAGATTCTTCAGTCGTCCCATGATCTTCATTATTAGCATTGTTGTCTTTATTGTAACTCGCAGGATCTAATTCATGCTAAGCAGAAAAATACGAAATAATTAATTCTTTTAGGATGAGCAAATTCCTTCATGAGCTAGATACTACAACAAAATAATAAATTATTTTCGGGAGACGCCTATTAACTATTCTAAAGTGAAATGATAATACATATCAAGTCCCAACATATGATGAAATGGATTAAAAAAAAAAAAATTATGGCCTTTTGAAAACATCTTTGTTAATTTCCTTATTGTTCTCAAGTCCCAACATATGATAGAAAAAGCTTCTCTATAACTCTATTCTGCACCCTATTTACTTGTCTCCCCAACTTTCCACACATATTTAGTTATTTACACTTATATATACATCTATGTATTGTTTTGGTCACCTATTTATTTATGCATGCATGATTTGTGAGTATCTTTTTACATATAACTATTACACGTAAACATAATTCAAAGAAAATACCTGTGGCTGTGGTCGGTTTGTGTGTGGAAAAGATGGGCAGAGCTTTGTCTGATCAACTCGATGACCACCTGCAATTGTCACGTCATCTTACATATATCTCCGAAATTAGCATGTATATCCACTTTTAAGTTTTAAGGAACGTTCCATCAAATTTCATCAATTTTGATACAAACCAAAACTTTATATCCTCTTAACCATTTTTAAAGAAATATTCAGAACCGAAGGAGATGGGTATTTAAATCTCTAGATATAAACCGAACTAAATATTTATCGTACCTGATGATGAATCCTTGACGTCTTTATGTGGTTTGATAATAGCACCACCTTCACGACGGCGGCGTTTTAGTCTCTCTCTAGCCTTATGATTCTGAAACCAATAGAAAACGTTCTTCCCTTCGATTCTCCCATATTTACGAAGCTTAGATGCTATCTGTTGGATCTGTTCCGTCGTCGGCGTCCGTGTTCCGCTTCTGTAAAGCTCTTCTAGCGTCGTGATCTGCTCTGGCGTCGGATTCCATCTCAAAGTCGCCGCCGCAGGAATGTTGTTTTTCCGTTCATCAATATCGTGTTCTCCTGATGATGCGGTTATGAGCTGATGGTGATCATTGCCGTTAATATCACCTGAAAAAAACAAAAATATTAACACATTGATATGAATTAAGTCTATAAATGAAGAAGTAAGGATTTTATTACAGTGGGTGAGAAGAAGAGGAGGTTGAGTAGTAGAGAGGGGCAAATAGTTGATGAGGTTGTTGTTGGAGATGTAGCCCATGCTATGTAGAAATTTGCCCTAATAACTCTTAATTTAGAGAAAAGATTCACAAAATAGGTCTTTTGTTGTTGTTGTGGAATTCCGAACCTTTTAGCTAGGGAAATGGGATTCGAGAGAGCAAATGCTCGAGTTTCAGTGCTGTGTGGAAATGAATGATGAGAGGTTTACTTGTGATGCAAGAGAGATGAAAAGGCTACCAAGAGATTGTTTTTCGGGTCTACTATACTTTGCCTTTTGTCCTGTTTTATAGATAAACCAAAATCTTTATGCACATGTGACATATATGTATATATAGAGAGAGATATACACTTACACTCTTGTACTTGCTTGACAATAGAAATAACATGTATTATTATGCGTATAATTTGCAAGATCAAAAGGAAATGAGTAAACATGATTTCAATATGGCGCGAAAACTTTATCGAGTTATTACACCAAAATTTAATAAGTTAATAATAAGATTAGATTGGGTTTACGAATTACTTTTGGACTATGTAGAACTTTTGCATTCTTCTTATCAAACAACTCTCTCAGAAAATTTTATTACCAAACAAAAAAAAAAAATCTCACAAGTCACAACCTGAGAGTGTTTCAGGAAAATCCCACGCGCGGTCCTCACGCGGGAGGCGCGTTGCGTCATAATCGCCAGCTATAGTCCACGGATTTAGGCCACTTTTTAGCAAAATCCACAACTGAGCCCAATAGACGCGCGTGGGTCGAGTTTTTTCCTTTTCCCATCTTAAATGGGCTTTAAATTGGACTAATCAAATCAAACGGACCGAATGACTCGTTTTGTAGCCCATATTACATGTTCTAAAACAGTAATAAATAAATAAATATTCTTTCTGTTTTGTTTTTGATTTTTAGGTTTTCTATATAATATTAATTGATTATTATTGATGAATATCAAATTTCAAGATAAACAATTAAATATTATTGGTTTAGAATTAAAAAAAAAATATAAATCACAAAAATAATATATTTATAATCAGCTTTTAATATGTTTTTTCAATATGTGTGTTTTCTAGAAATTCAAGTATTAAGGAACAGAGGGAATCTATCAATATTAAAAATACCATCCAAAAAATTGAATTTTAGAAGAAATTTCTATAATTTTGTTAGGATGAATTTGTTTTGAGAAACAAAATGGAGATGGGAAAGGGGGGTAGTTGAATAATGAGTAAAGCTCCTTAAATCTCTCCATTTATGGCTCACCACACTGTGCAAACATTCATTCCACATTCAACAACCTCTCTCTGAGGATATTCCTCTTTAACCAAAATGGACCCAAATTTTAAATTATTGTATTCATAATGAGTAATAGATTTCAAGGATGAAGAAAAGAACATTTTTATTTTGATCTAATTATGTATACATTTTGATGTGTTTGTTGTTTATAATCAATGTATATTAGTTAATGTAATAAAAAAAAACAGGGACAAGTATCGAAGTTTGCATATATTTGGTCAAATATTAATTTGGTTGTGTATAATTGGAAAATTCTGTATTTAAAGACTCATATACCTTAACAAAATAGAATTTTAATCCGTGAGTGAATAGTAGTAAACAAGTATTCATATATGAGCATTACTTATGTTTGTACGTTTGTAAATAATACTCAAAAAAGAGAGAAAAAAATATAGAGGGGAGGCATCACCATCGAGAGAACCGTATGCATTAAGTTCAAACACATTCAAATGATACAAATTTTATTAAAGCTAAATGGCCTACTCTATTAAATAATATCTTTTTCCACACGTCACAATAATCATTTAGCAGATTTTTCGCATAAGTTTATTGTACGTTTTTTTAACTTATATCTTTGTGTATGGACTTGTTTTCACAATAGATTAGATGTAGTCAATCAGAATATGTAATTTTGATTAATCAAACTATACATTGATTATATTTACTACTAACAAAAAGAAAATACTTTGATTTACTAAAAATGAGTATGTTAGATTTAGTTTTCTAATAATTGCATTTGTAGGCTTTTTATGATATAAATCTTGGAAGTTCCGAATCTTTGATTCATAATCTTTTTCAATGTCCAAATTCAACAATTAACAATACTACGTGTAAGCTACAAATATAGTTGAAGTAGTGACCTTGAATACTTTCAAGAACCACTAGACCACCACATATTTTTGGATCCATAACTTTTGATCGATTTTATATATTGTTAGGAACTTTTAGGGCACCTACTCAGCATGTATATGATGATTAGGCTGAATTTACATCCATGGCCGTTTTAAAAAGAAAGATCGGATGCTTAATGCACGACCTAAGAAGTATTTTTCACCTAGAGTCTACCATATTCTAGCTAGCTTTATAATATGTAGGAAAAATCGAAAATGCATGAGTTTCACCCAATTTCAAGTCTCTGCTTCTCCCTTTGTCATGCTCGAAGGAGCAGTCAACACCTTCCATGTTCATGTATTTATAAATTTATCATTTAACAATACACAATTTTGGACCCATTCAACATTGATTTTAATAACTTATATGTTATATGGTTAAATAACAATAATTAATCAGTTTAACACAAAAAGACAACCTTCTTTTTCTGCATAGAACATGATCTTCGAAGAAATCCATGCATTCGAATCTTCAACCATTTTTTTTTTCTTGCTTACAATATTAGTATATAAAAAAATTACAAATTCCGAAAACATACTGATTTAAGTAAATAAATACAAAACTATATAATCAATAATAATTCATTGGATCTTGATGATAGCCATTGAAGCAAAAGGAGTTACAACAAGTGAGAAACAAGATCATTAACTCTTAGCCTCACAGAAAATTAAACAAGGCTAAGGATAATGATCCACATCTCATTATGACTAAAACATAAAGATTGATTCAAAGCAGAATCTCAAGGCAGTTTCTTGGAGAGAGACCAGACACGTGTTGCTAATTAGTGTTTCAGTTGTGAAGAGGATTTGGACCTGTGTGAACTAATCTCTTGTCGTCTTTATAAACTTCATCTCTGTTTTCTTCTTCTCGACGTTGACCCGTGAACGACACTGTAGCTTTCGGAGCTTGAAACGACGCCATTTCGTGGAAATGACCAGCCTTTCTCGGTAGTGAAGGATAGTGATCAGGAGCAAAAAGAGCTGATGAAGAAATACCAAACTGAGCAAAAACAAAGATTCCACAGAAGAACACAGCGGCGTAACCGGTGGTGCTGGTGGTGTATGCTCGTCTCCTTCTTCTTTTTCTGGAACAAGCTTCCATGGCTGTTTGATTTGAGTGAAAATAGAAGCTTTTTATGAGAAGACCATGAGGTAGTGAAAAACAGAGTGTTTTGAGTTTGTATCTATCTCTGTTTTCTTGTGGCAGAAATTGGTTTCTCTTTTTGTCGGTGTCTGTGAAGTGCAGAGCAGGTTTTGGATTCAAGAAATTGATGAGAAAAAATGGGCTTTTGAGTAAACTATAATAATAGTCTTTTGAAATAAAGTGAGTAAAGTGGTAAGGAGATAAACCCAAAAGACAAAACTCTTTTCTTTGTTTGAGTGAAGTCTAAGTAACAAAAAAGTTTGTCTGAGTCTCTTTGGATAATGAGAAAGAAGAAGAAGAAGAAGAAGTAGAAAGAGGAGAAGATGAATAAAGATTTTTATTGTTCAATGGAATTAGATTTGTGTTTCCTTATCTTATGGGTCTTATCAAATGATCTTGACCCTTGATTCCTGGGAGAACCTTCTCATATATCTGTACTGTGAAAGTTAATTTATTTATCTAACCTCCTCCAATGCTTTGATTGTTCTCTTCTCTTCTCTCTGCTCATATTTTTAATTTTATTAATGAAAAATTGCACATTATTTTTCAAAATTCAAGCCATGTTGTTGCTTGGAGATGGTGCAGTGGACAGTTCAGTATTAATAGCCGTTGTCCCCGGTAAGAAAAAAAAAAACGATTTTATGTTTTCTGAGAGGAGAGAAAGAGAAAGTGTATTGAGACAGTAAAAATCAAATTTGATGATACTAATGTAAAAAGTGTTTTTTACTAGTTAAAGCAAGTAGCTTTTAATGGGAGGATTGATTACCTTAGTTTTGCTAAATTGACCAAAAAAAGATACCGTTGTTGCAGAGTCTTTTTGCTTGGAATGTCTTGACGACAAGTGAGATAACCTCTCTTCTTTGTTTTGTCTCCATCTCTCTCTCTCTCTGTCTTTCACGAGAACTTTTTTCTATTTCTTGCTTCTTCCATGTCTCTGCTTTTCAACTCTCAGAGAAAACCATTAACAGAGGCAAACTCTGTTTTTGATCAGTGTCAATAGAGCAGCATCTAATTACTGACATCAACATTGAATTCTTATTCACAAATTTTGACCCTTCTTTATCTCCTGCAAAAAGGGTTCAATTTCAGTTGTTTTTACATCATAAGAGATACAATACAAAGGCCTGTTAAATCAGTGGAATATACTAAGAAAGATACAAAAGCCATTAGTTGGCAAAAACGTGTGGTCAGGTTTAATTAGATCTAGATATAATTAATGAGCAATTAAAGATCAAACAAGCATTAATGAGTATAGTGTGATTGACTTAGCTACCTTATTCAGGCTTCTGACTTGTGCAGAAGATTAAACAAAAGCTTCACGATTTGTTGCCATATGCAAGTTTAGTGGATCAGGAACTTGGTTTTGGATCAACTGGTCTTTTGATACTATTCAAAGCTTCAGATACATTTAAAATCTGTGGATGCATTTCTCATCAGACCTCTTTTAATAATAAGAGCACCAGTAAGTGAAGTCACCAGAACTCTTTGCAAGAGCAGACACCATTCCTGAAGTGGTGAAACCTGTTCTTGTCTCGCATGATGATTTCTGTCGAAGTAAGACTGGAAACAAACTTGGAGAAAGCGTGGCAATCATCACAGGTTCTCAAGTTCTTCATAACCCGTATAGGATGTCCCGGTCTCCCTTTAATGAGTCCAAATGCAATAGCGAGCTTCTCACTGTGATGACTCAGAGAACATTCTTTTTCCTCCATTTCCACATCATGAAATACTGAACACGTATCTGGAACATACCCCATTTTCCTTATCTTCTTCAAGATTTCATCCAATTTCTCATATATCGCCTTTGATTGCGGATGTGATTTGTCTCCTCTATTGAAAAAATGGATTTTGCCCTCGAATTCAACAGAACTATAGGCTGCAACCTTTTTAGTGCCCAGCTTCCTCATTTTACTCCTTACTTTGTCAACACAATCCCATTTACCAGCAGCTGCGTAGATATTAGACAGTAGTACGTGGTATGAACCAATATCAGGAGCTGTTTCAACAAGAACGTCTGCCACTTTCTGCCCTAATATCATATCACGATGAACTGCACAAGCACCCAACAAAGCTCCCCAGATACCGGTATCTGGTTCCACTGGCATCTTTTTGATAAATTCATAAGCCTCCTCTAGAAGACCAGAGCGTCCCAATAGATCAACCATACATGCATAATGCTCTTTTCTAGGCTCCAGATTCTTATCATTCGACTGAACCATGAGACTGAAATACCTTTTTCCTTCATTCACTAGTCCAGCGTGGCTACAAGCAGATAATACCCCGAGAAATGTCACGTAGTTAGGTCTAAGTCCCTCATTCTGCATCGTAGTGAACAATGTCAAAGCTTCTCTGCTATCTCCATTCATTGCATATCCTACAATCATTGTGCTCCATGAAACCACATTCCTCTGTTTCATTTCCTCGAATAATACCCTGGCAGCTTCAGTGTTACCACACTTTAAGTGCATATCAAGCCTTGCATTTTCGACTATTATGTTACAATCAATCTCTTCTTTCCTCGCACGATCATAAATTTCTTCTCCAATCTCCAAAGAGCCTAGCTGACCACAAGCAGAAAGCATACTCACGACAGTAAACGAATCAAACTGAACTGCATCCGCGCACATTTTGTTGAAATACTCAAGAGCTATAGCGGAGTTCCCCGTTTGAACACAAACCGCAAGAAACGCATTCCAAGCCACTAAATCTTTGACTTGCATTGACTCAAACAAAAACTCAGCCGAACTCAATTCACCAAACTTCATGTACATCATTACCAACTCAGTTGCAACAATCCCAAGACACCCAAAACCATATTTCACCACATGGGCATGAAGAGCAAACCCACAGGAAAAATCCCCAAGCTGAGAGATCGCTTTCACCACAAACGGGTAAGTAAATTCATCAGGACGGACACCAAGATCACGCATTTTCTTATAAAGTAGGAGACTTTCAAAAGGGAGCTGGTTTCTAACGTACCCTTTGAAAAGAGTGTTCCAAAGGAAGATCCTCGGCTTGTGCATTTCGTCGAACACCTGGCGTGCGTAACACATGTCACCAATAACTACAAGATTCTCTAACAGCTGAGTTAAAAGACTGTTCTTTTCAGAGAAACCTGTCCTTAGTACAATCGCATGGATCTTCTTAAGCTGCTTCGGCTTTGAAGAACTTGCTCGTAAGAGCTCGGAGAGCATTTGTTTTGTTAATGGCGTTTGTTTCGCAAGCATCTCTTCCGTCCTTCCTCCTTACTTTCAAGTGTCTTAAAATGTAATATACTCGTCTGATTTTTACAAAGCCCAATTTCTACAATAAAAGGCCTAATTAAGTAAGCCCAAATTAGATATATTACAACAACTATGGGCCTAAAGACCCAATGACCCAAAATCGTGAATTAGCTCGACGCCGACTGGATGTTCGGAAAAGGTTTAATACCTATCTAATTAATTGGATTTTTGATTTCTGTATTAATGTCTTTTTTTTATAAGTATTATTAGTGTTGCAATAAAATTAGTATGTTAAAATATATATTTTAATCCAGCCCTATATTCATCTATTTACTGTAATTTTTGTATTCATCTATATTTTAATATGTATGAATATATTTATAAATTCCATTAATTTCTTAAGAAAATAGTAGGTCCAATATCATGCCTTAAAGAATCTTAAAAATAGTAGAACCACAAAATAATGGTACAAAAAAATGATTTCTTTTGTTTTGTTTTGTGGTTCTACGACCATTTTTGCAAAATGTAAATAATTTTCAGTTGTGTGTATATTATATATCTAATTGCAGCTTCATTGTAAAATGTAAATAATCTTCGATTAATTTTATACTTTTATTTTTTTGGGACGGTTTTTGTGAACCAAAAATATTGTTTAGGTCTTGAACACTTTCATAGACTACATATAATCCATCAAGACTGGAGACCGGAGAACGTGATGATTATGTATGATAGGAAGACTGTAAATGAAAAAATAGATGACATGGACATTGCTAAGATTGAACATGGACATTGCTAAGATTGAACATGCACCATTCTTGAGTCACCTTGCCAGAGGTTGTTATGTTTCTTATACCTTATATTGATTTGATAAACTAAATGATATGCCGTAATTGTCAACACGTGATTGAGTTTTCAAACAATCTTTAAGAATGCATGTGTAAAAATTGTAGGTGAGCGGAGTCTGGGTCTCCAACCACTAGAGCAATTTGACGGCAAAAAGGAAACCACTGCACCTGATTCTCGGTAATATAATCTCCAATCTCTTTTCAATTTTTATTCCGCTGATTATTCGCTAAAATGTATATACTCCTTATTTGTTGTCTGATCGTTAATGAAGTGCTTCTTCACCCCTTTTTTGACCTTACAACAGTTATTGGAGATGCAAAGTAGAATGTAAAGCTAGATCGTAATTTCTTAGAACATAGCGACAAAAAACAGTGTAAAGAACTTGAACGCTCCAAATAATAGCTACATATATTTGATAAAAGATTACAAGTATGACAATGTGATTGATTTGTTAAGAATTATTCCCAACATTGTGCATCACTTTGGTTGACTCCCGAAAAACATAAAAGTATGTTATTTCAACTCTAATTATTTGTCCATATCTAGAACTAGATCGGAACTTTCTACACAAAAAAAAAAGAACTAGACGTGAAATAATGAAACAATTCAATGAGACCTTATTAGTGTTGTAATAAAATTTAGTATTATTACTTATTAGTGTTGTAATAAAATTAGTATGTTAAAATTTATATTTTAATATAGCCCTATATTCATTTATTCACTATGGTTATTTATCTATATTTTGATATATGTGAATATTTGTGGGTCCAATGTCCTCTTAAAGGCATGTTCTTTGATTGCTGGTTTGATTATAAAATCATTTTTCTTGTACCATTTTTATTTTGTTTTGTGATTTTTCTTCCACTTTTGCAAAATGTAAATAATCTTCAGCTATGTATATATTATTAGCTAATTTGGTCATATAAACGTAGCTTAGTCTATAGTAAATTAATCATCTACATATGACTTATACATGCATAAAGTGAGTATAAATGTATGTTTACATGCGTAAATCAGAAGAACCTAAACATATTTCATTTAGTACTACATGTTATTGATTTTTCTACCTAGACATGGACGTTGAACCCCATCAACATATTAAATTCATTGTCTGATATTTTCTCAGAACATATATACTTTTATTGTTTTTCTGCCGATGTGGACAACAAAAGCATGGAATACGTTCGACCAATAAATCTTCGTCTCTTATTTGATTAATGTGAGTGTATCACCAAAACTTGAATTATTTGCCATTTATTTTTATATCCGACCGTGGACTATAATTTCTTTTTATTATTTGGTTATATATTGTCTCCGTTTTTGGTTTAAACGTCGATTCAATTTTGATTGACATTTGAATCGAAGCCAAATCACGAAAACACACATTCGAGAAAGCTTAGAACTGAAATGAAAGAGTGCAAAAAAGTTACACCAATATAAAGTTGTTGAAATTTCGGAATCTTGTAAGATTAAAAGATTGTTAGTAGAAAAAACTCAACCTCCCAATCAAAAATTACAAAAATAGTAAAATATTCATCCACAAATTTCATTTTTTTAAAAAGAGAACATTCACACACACTTCTAGATTGATCAAAGATAAAACACTTATATAAGTTCGACTAAACCTAAAGATATTATCCTCATTAATTAGTCACAACTTCCCCAACCAATTTCTTAAGTCAAGTAATTCCTTTGCTCCGGTGGAGGCATTCTCAATGTTTAAGGAATTAGTGGCGGGACCAAGAAAAATCTTATCAAAGTCAAACAATAAAATGGAGACAAAATTAAGTGCAAACCTTAAACTTGAACGGGTCATACACAACCAAATCTGCCAAAAAAAAAAGTATTTTATTCAATGAAAAAAACATATATTCTATAAAATTTGAAGGCATCATTTTCAGTTTTTTCACCCTCTTCTCATAACGTAGGTCCCGACCATATTTGAGATTTTATCCATCATAATGAAAAATGAACTAAACGGCTCCCTTTCAACACCACATTACCGACACCCAATCAGCTTTAAAACTCAATTCTATGGTTCATTTATTTTGAATCTAACCATATTATTAAGATGTGGTTGGCTTACACAATCAATAGTTATGTACTATACCAAATAACTTATTGACCAATCCTATAAAGAATCGTTTCAAAACACTTTTAGAAAGATGCTTTACTTTCTAAAACGATCGTTTTCAGTCAGGTTTTCTATCGGTTCACCTATTTTCTCTTTTGTAGAAAGGCGATCGTGATTGTTACCGGCCTCACTAAATTATGGTTTATATATTATAATTATCTATGGATTGATTATGATTTCCTAGGCATGTACGTACGTAATATTTTTTTTGTGCGACGTTTCAGTGAAAGTGTAGTTGATAGTGAATGTTTCGAGTTCAAGTTATAAATCATATCAATAGTAATCCAAATCTTTTTTTTTGTGATACGAACTTGGTAAACGTGAATCACATTTTGTAATAATGCAAGATGACAGAATCGTGGTAAGAAAAAGTAACTAATGTAACTTATTTTTACGTTTTAACCGTTATATTCTCTATATAAACGAAGGAGAAATGAAAGTATTCATCAAGTAAAGAAACAAACAAACAAACAAAAAACACACTTCACTCGCTACACAAGGAAGAGAGATGGCGACGTCAGGAACATATGTGACGGAGGTTCCATTGAAAGGATCGGCTGAGAAACACTACAAGCGGTGGAGGAGTGAGAACCACCTCTTCCCCGACGCCATCGGCCACCACATCCAAGGTGTCACCATCCACGACGGTGAATGGGACTCCCATGGAGCCATCAAGATTTGGAACTACACATGCGGTAAAAATATACACTTATTTTAGTTATATAACTCACGTCTGAAAACTAGAGCTTGGAATAATACTCGAGGTTAATCACATAAAAATGAATATATAGTTGTACGACTTTGTCACAAGAATACAGAGAATCCATTTTTCAAAAGGTTTCACTGCATATATGTAAACTCATATCTCTCTAAATTTGATTCACTTTATTAATTTATGAACCCGACAAATTTATTCAGAAAGCTTCTCCAAAAGTAGATCTGCGGATTTTTTCGAAAGGAATTACAAGTAACAACTACACGTGATGGAATAATCTCTTTACCTTAAAATTTAGTTGAGTGTTACATATATTATATATATAGTTCCAACATATATATGCACTTTAGTACAGAAAAAAAAAACATATATATGCATGTTGCTAACTTATAAATGGAACACATATATGAAAAGATGGGAAACCGGAGGTGTTCAAGGAGAGGAGAGAGATAGACGATGAGAATATGGCGGTAACGTTCAGAGGACTCGAAGGTCACGTGATGGAGCAGCTTAAAGTGTATGACGTCATCTTTCAGTTCATTCAAAAGTCACCTGATGATATCATCTGTAAGATCACTATGATCTGGGAGAAGCAAAACGATGACATGCCTGAGCCCAGCAACTACATGAAGTTCGTCAAGAGCCTCGCTGCTGACATGGATGATCACGTTCTCAAAGCCTAAATATCCCTTTCACATCAACCCATCATCACCTAATATCATGATCATCATCACCCTCATACGTACATTGCTCCTTTTGTGTGTGTGTGTGTGTATCGTTTTTATGGTGTTTTCAATATAATAAATGGGGGTTTACATGTATGGTTTCATCTACTATAATATGCTTTGATGTTGTTTATTATGGTTGAGGTTTCATGTATGCTCATCTACGCATGTATCCTTGTTAATTAATGATTTTCAAGAGTTATCAATCAATACTGCCCTTTTTTAAAGTGTTGCACTACGTATGTATCAGCTTCCACAAGCTCACATTGTATACAGCATTTGTGGTTGTATTATTCATCATTTTGTACGTTCAATTATGGTTATTATTCATACACAGTATTCATTATATTTATAGTGGTTGTATAGTATATTTAGTTGCTGTTGCTGTCTTTGTATGTTCATTTAGTGTATAGTAATTAATGCTGACTTTATAAGTTCATATAGTGGTTGTAACATTTATCATTTCTATGAGTATATATTATTACTCATGTCCTCCGAAATTGGACAACATTTAAACGATACAAGCAAGGAAGACAATAAAAATACAAAAATATTTCCTTCGAAACTCTAGTAAAGAAAGCATATAATGAAACCAGCATTTAGCAAAGATGAGGGGTCTATGTGGGATGGGGGTCTTGTTGGTTCAATGATGTAAAAAATCATTACGATTTGTTTTAAGGCTATTGTTTTTAATGGGTTGATATATGAATGACGAGGACAATGGTCATGTATATGGATTTTGTCAAACCTACTAATTAGAATTGTGTTGTATGATAAGAACTTGGAAAACGTGAATTATGTATGGTATACAGCACAATCGCAAGTATCAGTAAATATCTATTAATCTAACATATAAATTTTGAGTTTATATGATTCTATATATCTTTGTAAATAAATAATGTTTATGCTGTGCTTGACAAAAAAAATGATTATGTGTACGTACGTATGCTAAGAGATGATCAAAATTATAACTAGAGACATTATTAGAGCAAAGTACCAGATAAGACTTTTAAAGATATTTGGAATATTATATGAAATATGAAAGTATCAGTTTAATAAATACTAAATGTAGAAAAATTACAATCGTGACAGTTAGCTTAACTCAAACTTTATACTAAAAACTATCTATACTATTAATTGGGAATCATCGGAAAATTTACAACCTTTTGAAACCCGCACGTATGTGCGGGTCAGGATCTAGTGATTCTTTAAATTTGGAAACTCGAATATCTCAAACGATATTAATTATTCAGGATATTGATATTACATGGATGGATCATGGAAATAAAGCGACAAATTGTTTGGAGCAGAATGGTACTATACATCATCAAATGGAGAGACGTCAACCATGAGAACTGCAAATCTTTAAGAAGTCTATCCTCACTACATGCAGAAGTGGAAGCGCTTCTCTGATGATGAGGTGTATGATTGGCGCTAACAATCAAGACGTAGCTTTTCTAATAGACTATTCAGATCAGGTGAAGATGGTGTCTTTCCTAACCGAATGACCAGCCTTCTCAGTGTATTTGGAGGATTTGAAAAACGACAATGAAGAATTTAAAAGTTTTCTTTTATCTTTAAATTTTAGTACAAATGTTAAAGCGGATAATTTGGCACGAAAAGTTCTATACCAAATCACATCATATCACATATGCAAACAACATTCTTCGGGAATGGATCTTTAATTTGAGTTCTAACTAATATCGGTTGACAAAAGAAAAAAGTTTAGAAATAATATTATCTCATTTAAACTAGATACATAAATGAAACAACAACACACCCATACACACAAAAAGCGACTCTATTTTGTTAAATAGATGAAGAGCCTCCTCTAGAAGATGAAGTGATATCTCTAGAACCAGCACTTTCAACCTAGCCACATAGTGATGGATTGATTAAGGACAACACCTCAGAAAAAGACTTGTCTATGCCATGTATACTTTCGCTAAGAAGTAAGAAGGGAGTGATTTGGCGCCAGGTAATTGCAATGTTTGAAGCGGTCTTTTTGGGGGTCTAGCTACTTCATCCTTCCAACTGTAGCTATCTTGAGTCTCAGGGAAGATCATAACCATTGTGAGCTTGTAGAAAAAGGCTTCTACATTGTCACTGTGGGCACTCGTGAACTGCCAGCCAATTTTAGAGGTCTATATAGAATCTTTTTTATCAAGAAAATGTGTATAACATATAAGAGCACCCTCAATAGTGTATCTTAGCAAAATCTTAGGATTAAAAGCAATTAAAATAAAGCAAACCAACAATCCAAAGCTAAGAAGTGTATTTTTCTTTAGATGTTTTTCTTAAGTTAAGATGTTTTTCTTAAGTTAAGATGTTTATATGTGTTATTTGATGATTGGTTTAAAAAATGAACAAAAATAGAAGATATTGTTTTAGAAAAAATGAACAAAATAGAAGATATTGTTTTAAAAATATCAATGAAAGTCACAGCTGGCAGGAAATCTACGGTATCGTTATCTGGTGGACTTTTCGGCATTCAAGGAACAATACATCATATCAACAAACAATAATTATGGTTTGTTTAAGGTTTAAATTAAAATTGATGTATGCATTTGTCTACTCTAATCCTTATCATTGATTCATTATATGCTTCTTTTTTTGTTGGTAAAACCATTATATGCATTTTGTCAAACCTATCCTTATCTTAATAACAAACAAAATACATTGTATGATAAGAACTTGGACAACGTGAAATATGACTCATTCTAAATATATTAGCAGTAGATATCAAATAAGTATAAAACCCGGCTCATCTATTTTACGTCTAAACCGTTACACACTCTATATATAAACGAAGGAAGATCACACGTGAAAATAGTCATCAACCAAAGTAAGAAGCGCACACACACAACATATTTCTTTCACTACCCAAAGAGATGGCGACATCGGGAACATATGTGACGGAGGTTCCATTGAAAGGATCGGCGGATAAACACTACAAGCGGTGGAGAGATGAGAACCACCTCTTCCCCGATGCCATCGGCCACCACATCCAAGGTGTCACTGTCCACGACGGTGAATGGGACTCTCATGAAGCCATCAAGATTTGGAACTATACATGCGGTAAAAATACATTTATATGGAATCCAAAGAATGGTGCTAACTTAATGAATGAAACAAATATGTACGCATATATGTGCAGATGGGAAACCGGAAGTGTTCAAGGAAAGGAAAGAGATAGACGATGAGAATATGGTGATAACGTTCAGAGGACTAGAAGGTCACGTCATGGAGCAGCTTAAAGTGTATGATCTCATATATCAGTTCAGCCAAAAGTCTCCCGATGATATCGTATGCAAGATCACAATGATTTGGGAGAAGCGAACCGATGATTCGCCTGAGCCTAGCAACTACATGAAGTTCCTCAAAAGCGTTGTTGCTGACATGGACGAGCATGTTCTCAAAGCCTAAATCCCTTTCGAACCATCGTCATCACCTATCATCATCATCATCATCATCATCATACATCTCCCTTTGTGTGTGTACTTGTATGGGTGTTTGAATCTTTCATTTGCGTAGTACAAAATCATTTTTAAATAAATTATGGTTTGAGTATACAGATGTTACAATGGGCCTGGGCTAAGCAGATATCTCAAATTATCCAAATGTTTTTCTTGATCATGCCATTGAAATGGTCATCAAGAAAACACACTTAATTGCTTATACATATATCGAAATAACTACAAAATTACAAATCATTCACAATAGAAAGGATAAAATAGTTCACTAAGTGACAAAAAATTTAAACGTCAGTCATACCCAAAATTTAGTCGTAACCGTATTTCAGAGAGTACCCGAACCGTTTTCAAAAAAGAGTAAATAATATTGCATATGAAAAAATTATAACATATTTTTATCTTATTAAAAGCAATAAAAAAAGCTCGATGATACGTAAAGTTTTGCGTCTATCTTATTATATAAAGTATGGTTTTCAAAGTTGCTAATTCATAGAATTTTGCCACGTGTCAAGTCAAACAATCAGATGTTTATATGTGTCATTCCAAATTTTACTTTTTTATTCTCTAAAAAAATAAAAAATCTTAAAAAGTAAACAAATTTACATATACTAATTTATATGTCTATATATTTATAAACAATTTACATTTATTCAACAAAAGGAAAATTAACAAATTTGTCTTTAACTCATGTAATCATAAGTGAAAAATAAAACGATCAGATGTTTACATGTGTCATTCCAAATTTTACTTTTTTATTCTCTAAAAAAATAGAAAATCTTAAAAAGTAAACAAATTTACATATACTAATTTATATGTCTATATATTTATAAACAATTTACATTTATTCAACAAAAAGAAAATTAACAAATTTGTCTTTAACTCATGTAATCATAAGTGAAAAATAAAACATTTTGAGAAAAATAGCTTAGCTTATAGGATTTAACTTTTCATTTATTTTTATTTATTAATTTTAACTCATTTAATATTAATTTGCATGATGTAAAATTAACTTACAAGATTACGACATATATACAAAATATATTTTCAACAATGTTTGGTTTCTAAATATTTTTGTGGATTTCTTTTTTTATTATTAATTATTAGCCCTAAGCGTTTGGGTATTCGGATCGGGTATTTCGGGTTTGGATTTTTGGGTTTAGAAGTTTAGGACCCGTTAAGGTAATTTAAGATTTTAGGTCGGGTTCGGGTTCGAGTTTATTTATATATTGAAATATCAAATTTTGTGTGCAAATCTATTAAATTACTTGAAAATTTCAAAAA
>Ga0041059_1000776_pt1 | contig 25000 bp, 10 predicted proteins | sample AraColnosormetaG_FD_56232 | JGI IMG/M metagenome (GOLD analysis project Ga0041059, IMG submission 56232) | Arabidopsis roots microbial communities from North Carolina, USA - Col MF nosort | ecosystem: Host-associated > Plants > Roots > Unclassified | place: USA: North Carolina | collected... | reverse complement strand
AGAGAGAGAGAGAGAGAGAGAGACCTGTAACAGTTAAGAGCTGAGCTTAGCTAGAGTAGATACATCGGAAACTCCGCCGGAAAAAGATGCCCGCCGGAGATAAAGTAAGCCAAATCTCTCTCTTTCTCTCACGCGTTCACACCGACTGAGAATGGCGTCGGAAGCGAAATGGATTTTGAGGAAAAAAGAGTCTTTTTTTGTTAGGGGAAACTCTCTCAGGTACAGACAAAACAAACCGAGAAGGAGAGAGGAAGCCAAAAGAAAATGGAGGAAGTTGCTCTCTTCTCTTCTCTTCTCTTCTCCACTCTCTTTCTTCCTCTTTTGTGTTCTCTCAATTATTCATTTTCTTTTGTTTCCAATATCTCTTCTTTTATCTCTTTTGTTTTTATTATCTATATATATAAATATTGGAACTGAAATAATATAAATTTAATTAAGAAACCACATTCGGAAAATCAAATTTATTCATTGGTTTTTGTAAAAAATAAAAAAAAATTAATACTATATTGGTTGGTACTATATAGTCTAAATTTTAAATTTTTTTTGTGGTAAAAATAATAATATATATAGTCAATATTGTGTATAATTAACAAATAAAAGTTTAATAATAGTTGGTTGGTACTTATGTATGAATGATGGCAAAAGACGTATGGAACATCAAAACGATTCGCAAGTTTTGTCAAGGAAAGGAAAATAGAAAAGAGATGTGATGCTTAAACTTCAATGATTAGTGTGCTAAAAGCAAAAGAAATCAGATTATGATCATATACTTCATCTCTTTCTATTTTTGGTTGCACGGATAGATACGCTCAACTTCACATTCACAATGAATGCTTTCATGAAAATTTGGTATGTTACAACAACCATATCCTTTGTTTCTGCTACTTTCACAACAATTACTACTAAGTCTACTATAGTAGATATATCAGTACATTTTTATTTATATATATACATTTTCATTTTAATGCAAACAAAACAATTACTATATGTTTCCCACTGACGAGTAAAAAACTTAATTAGATTCACAGAGAGCAAATAAATATAACTTGTCCTTCTAATGTATGGCCGAGTGGGCAATGGCGAATGATGATCCATTTTTGTGTTGTCAAATTATCGTTGGTTATGAATATCGGTTTCCCCATGCAATTTATTGTTTCGTATACTAAATTCTTTAATATGTTACCAAGAACGTGAAATCGAAATCGAGATAATGTGTAACACATAGGCAAGCCATGTAAATTATGCAGTCATAAAAGAGACGATACGCTAACCAAGAATCAATATATGGTTTCGAGCCTTCGATTATTAGAAAGATAACGACCACACTACTATTGGTTCTACATGTTTTATGTACATAAAATCAAATCGGGACCAAATAAAAGAAAAACTGAAATGGACCAGCCAATATAATGTATATATTCTTTAATATCAGTTGATAAAAAAAATAACAGGAAAGAGCAATAAAAACATAGAGCCATGACATTATGTCTTCATCATTATCAGCCTTAAACGATAACAAAATTATAAAGCTCTAGAATTCACCAAATATACCCAATTGAATTTCTACTAGTACCTAAAATCATAGTTACGAGGGCTAATGGACTTCTCATAAGACTTATCTTACGCATCATTTGGATCCTCTAATATTTCGCACACTATTAAGTCCCTAGACGAATCGAACCAAGGAAATGCGTAATTACCTTTTTAAGAAGAATTAATGCACCTAACGGATATTGCCGCTCAACATAGAGTGGTTAATGTTCTTTTTTGCCAACCTGTATTTCCATTTACTGAAGAAATAAATTTGACACAACTAAATCTTTGAAAATTACAATATTTTATAAAGATTTACAGTTTTTGGGTTTTATAAAATAAATAAGATTTGACAAAGATAGTTATGAAAAGAAGGATGAAATACGGATGTCTTTTCATGAAGATTTATAAAGAGTACTAATAACTTCATATCTTATGATTAGAAATCTAACTTTGAGGCCCTTGTGTACCTTCGAATATAGCTAGTTTATAGTGACGGGACCCTTAGCATAACCAAAATCACTGACAAGCCATAGCATTCCACGTGGTTAAGTCCATCTATACTCTCATTATCATCTTCCCTCCGGTTCGGGTTCACGATACTGGTTTAGCAACTAAATTATCAAACTATCACCAGTTTCGTAGAATTTATTCACACTAAAACCAATTATACGTTAAATCATTCGTTAGTCTTGTAACTTTTGTTATTACTTATTAAACGCCATGGCGATGTTGGGTCCACTAAACAGCGCAGCCAATCACATAAATAGGGGAACACGCCAGTTAGATTGTATTTTTAATAACTGTTGTCCAAACGTGTAATCTCCAATATTTTATCTGTTCCATAATGCTAATGACAAACAGAATAGAAAATGAGAGAGCTATAGAAGTCATATATACAGATAGATATAATTGGACTCAGATTCTATGTATATAGTTGAAGATATAATAAAAGATAAATCTAAAATACCATACTTTGAAGAATCAGAGAAGAAAGAAAACAGCATGGCCATTTGTTGGCACTAAATAATTAGTTTATGGACACAAGTAAGACAATAAACTGTACTGTTATAGTGTTTTGTAGTCAAAAGTGTTCCACACTTCATGTGACTACACCATTACACTCATTACAATAATCAATAGAATACCAACCAACTCTATAATATAACGTGTTAAAAACATGAAGGTGTTAATATTTAAATAATAGGGCACGATGTTTATATGCGTTCTTAAGTTTTTCTTTCAGTAGTTGTGTCTTGTATATCGATATATATGTAGTGGTCTTACAAAGTAGGTGTATGTATGAATAAAACAATGTTAACAATCTAATCAAATTATTGTTTACTTTGGAGTAAAACAAGAAAAAAACTCAGGTTGATTATGATTGAAAATAGGATCAAATGATAATGGATAACGCATATATATGTGTATGAGAATGAGATATTTGAGAAATTTTATTTTCGGTAGAAATTTGCACAGAAACGTTTAGGGAAAATGTTATATGAAAAAATAGTTAGAAAAAAAAATTTAGTGAAAATTATTTACTTTGTTTGTGATTATCTTCATTAGATGTCATATATAAATATGGACATATCCATGTTTTTCTAAAGTGTTGGCGCTACATCAACCAATAACACGTTTTATTGTTTGATCTGTAGTAATTAGTGAGTAGTAAACAACGAAGCATAAAGCTTCATCTATTTCATAGTCGTTGGTTGATCAATTTTTTTTAACAACACATTTCAATGACTAGCGACTTAAATTGTTAATCGCTAAAAGTAAGGTTTCAAATTTTGAATTAACGATTAATTACTAAAATAAGTTGTTGTCGTCAACAATTACAAAATGAACACGATTGCTACAATATGTTATTGTTATAGATCTTTGGCAACTGCAAAACGAATATAATTTAATCACGTACGATACGACTATGAAAAATCAAACTTCATCTAAGATATATGTTTTGGTTTTCATTTTAAGATTAATTAAAACGAGAGTGGTTATGTATTAAATTGTTTTTAAATTTATAAAGAAAAACAAAACATTTTTTACATGTTTCAAGAAACACTTAAATATTTATCCACAAAAAATAAAATAAAACAATGAATCTTTATTTTTCATTCACAAAGGAAATCTGAAATAAGAGTAACCTAAAAACCACGTCACCACATTATCCTTAAGAATAGATATGTAATGTACACGTGGCAGATCTCAAGTGGAGGGAAACGATTCGTTTAACCCAAAACATCTCAAACAATTCCTCTTTTCTTAGCCTTACGAACATATTACTACCAACAAAACAATCAAGAACCACTCTTTCGTGTCGCAATAACAATAAGAAAGAAAGAAAAAGAAAACCAGAGATGGCGATGACGACAGCATCTACGGTATTTGTTCTACCGGCCAATGTCACCTCGGTCGCCGGCGCTTCGTCGTCCAGGAGCTCCGTGTCTTTCTTGCCGATGAGAAACGCCGGTTCTAGGCTCGTAGTCAGGGCAGCCGAAGATCCTGCTCCGGCTTCCTCTTCTTCAAAAGATTCTCCGGCAGCTGCCGCTGCTCCGGATGGAGCTACTGCCACCAAACCCAAGCCACCACCGATTGGTCCTAAGAGAGGGTCTAAGGTCAGCTAACCTAAACCGTCTTAAATTCCATTAGCTTGTATATATATACGCATAAGCCAAAGTTACTTATCGATGGATGCATTCATGTATATGAGCAAATTTTATTTGAGTTCTTATTGGTAAATCTGCAGAATGGTGAAATGACAAAATGAATCTGCCAATTACACAACGTAACTAGCTAGCTAGTAGGAATCGTTAATTGTGAACTTGTAATTTTTGTTCATAATCAGTTAATCGCTATGCAAAAATTGTATAATTAGTGACAAAAAATTAAATTTCACCACATCTTATGTTCATAACATGGTTCAAATCTAATTGCATGTTTATGTGTGTGTGACTTGTAACCACATATTTTGTTCATAATCAATCGTTTCTTATCTTGATATAAATTGTTGGGATTCGTAGGTCAAGATTCTAAGGAGAGAATCCTATTGGTTCAAGAACGTTGGATCAGTTGTTGCCGTTGATCAGGTAACGCATTTAGTCTCCAATCAACGATCTAACGGTCGTATGAATATCTTTCACCATGCCGGTTTTGTTTAGTTTCTTGACCAGGGTTATAAATTGTGCAGGACCCTAAGACTCGATACCCGGTTGTGGTCCGGTTCGCAAAAGTCAATTACGCCAACATATCGACCAACAACTATGCATTGGATGAGGTCGAAGAAGTTGCAGCTTAAATGGGAGAATTCAAAAACTCTGTGTATTCTATACCGGTTTATCCGTTTGTAACTTGACCCAAACCGTATGTACCGCAAAAGTTTACCAATTATTTCTCCTCATCTGAATCTCGAGCCGGTTTTCTTATTCTTTCACAGAATGTGTTTGGAAAATTCAGTTAAAAGTCTCTTTCTACTCATGGTTAGCTCTCTTAACCGTCTTCATATTCATTCTGAAACCGGTACAATTTCCCTTGGTAAACACCTTAAAAACTAAACACAAACACTTTGCTTCTGAATTCATTCATTCGGACTAACCACGAAGTGAAAATAATAATTTTGAAGTCAAAATCTTTTCATAACTATACATTTTATAAAATTTATAGGAGACTAAAAAACATATGACTTTATCCCTAAGTATTAGAGTATTTACACTCTACCATCCATACCGTCAAGAAGACCGGTCCACATTCCCTTAACCGGAGGAAGCTGTGCAACGAAGGCTTGCCATGGAGGATAACCCACTCCACTTGCCCTTACACGCCCATCCAAACGCAGAGACAAATACCTAATATCAACAACAATTCCGTATCACCGATTGCAAAACGCGGTTTAAATCGATTGTCTTTACGCAAAAACACTCATATTCAGCTCAAGAACCGGTGCAATATTCAGTTTAAACCGGTTTCAGAGCAAATGCAAAGAACTACTTACACTGGAGAGTCTGAGGAAACATTGGCAAGCTTCTTCTGCTCATTTAACCACCTGTTCACGCAACAAAAAATATGAACACTCTCAAATTCGATTTTTTCAACTCGGGTTTCACTATCTTTAAGGAAAGATTCTTACTTTTCCCATTCCGGGACAAAAACCGGAGTCACCCGCCACAGTTTCTTCCTTCTCTGGCTCATTTCTTCATCCGCAATGTCAGTTTCATCAAACTCCAAAACCGGTGAATTCCCATCCGTAGCATAAGCCACCACAACCACACCTCTCTCCACGAGCCCTTGTGTATACTCTTTACTTCTCTTAAACGCTTCTTCAATAAACTCCGCAGGACCAGCACAGATCACAAGCCTAGCAACCCCTCTCAGATCACCTACGGAGATTACCTTATTGTTCTCTTCGACTCTCATTTTGAGTTTGCCAAGATTCTCTTCCCTCGAGAGCCTAGCCATTTGCGCGTTCTTGGTCTTGTTTTCGTTGAAGTATAGGAACGCAAAGAGAGAAGCAGCACCAATGTCAACTCCCAAACCCTTAACGATCTCAAGAACTTCACCTGATCTAGCCGGATTCGCCAGGGCACCTATGAGCCTAGAAGTGGCTATTAGTCCTCCTAATGAACCGCTTGCTATAAAGGCGAGGTAGAAGAACATACGGACTGATCTGAACGGAGACAGAACCTCACTACGGATTCTAGCATCAGCACTGAAACCATAAACAGAGATAACTTAGCTGTGACATTACACAAGGTGTGAGATAACATTCTTGCATTCAAAGTTTTAACCTTTCATCATGTCAATGAGCATAAACCTACCAAGTACTAAAATTGATTCAACAACGACACAGATAGAACCTAAACCATAATTCATTCAAATCTAAAGACGAACCCCAATTTAATAAGGTTAGAAGAAGTCGAAGTTTACCTGATTTCGGAGGGCTCGTCTGCGGCAAAACACACGGTGTTGAAAGACAAAGGTTGCTGCTTTCTAGTTATTGTCAATCTATGGTTTCTATGAGAAAAATCGAGTCTTTCTCTGTGATTATGACGGGAAATTCTACGATGAGAGTATGATTCTTTTGCCTGATAAAGAGCTTGTTTACTAATATGACAATGGTAGATGTAAGTTTGAGACGAGACCAGAGTAGCCATTGGTCTCGCTAGATTCTCTGCAACTTCCCCTGTTTCAGAAGATGACATCTCTTTTCAGTTTGGGATCATTTTTCACTCTATTGACCTGTGATCCTAAACTTGCCACGCTTCTCTCTGATTTTGGATTTTCTAGAATATATATTAGGCCACTTTTTTCCTTCTTTATTTATCAGCCTGGGATTGGTAATATTTGGATTACTCTGAAGGCTTGAAAACTGTGAATTCAAGTGGTGAAAAACAAAGAGAGATCAACAATTACATGATATGTATATGTTATTTATTAACTATAATTATTGTATTCAAATGAGGTACAATGATAATAACAAAAATGAGAAAACTTTCCAAGCTCCGTATGCAAAAATCTCCGAACCAGTTTCAACATCTCCTCAACTCTGACCGTTTTTACCGTTGGCTTCAGCTAACATCAGTTCCAGATCTCCTTTCCTGTTAAGCTTCACTGTATCTGTAGCACAAGAACAAGAAGATAATGCCAATAGTTGAGTGAAACAATATCCAAAACTGAGGCATCTCACATTTGAGAAGTAGAAGAAACCAAAGAGGTGAGAAGAGAAGGAGGAAAGTACCTGTGCAGCCACCAATGTGCTTGCCACCTGCTCATTAGGACAAAGATTAGACACTGTTATGACTAGCTATTAACTGAAACTATGTTGTTCACTTCTTTGGGACATCTAAAGGTTTCATCTTTTGAAGCAGGTAGGATATATAAGGAAAACAGAGTTTCAATGAAGATATGATCGATGTAAACGGATTAAACTACTTACATACGAAAACATTAGGAACAGTGTGTTGCCCAGTAAGTCTTTCCAGTACCTTCTGCAGTTGTGGCCCTTGTGGACCTGAAATTAACCAAACATAGTTTAGTCAAACAGAACTTTAGATAGAACATAACAAATCATTCTTTGTTGTCCAAAATCACCAAACATTTTGACAATTGCATCTTCAACTGTTCTCAAAGAGAGAGACACATTTACTTTTATGATATATACAAGTATGGACTAGTGAGAAACAAAAGCAGGTTACAACAAATATCAAAGGCAAACAAGAATCCCCAAAATGTACATTTTCAACCCAATGGTCCAGAAAGAAAAGTTAAAGATAAACATGTAAACTCATTCGAATCTGAAAAACTAAATCACTCAGAAGGTAAACAAGACTTGCATTCTTTCAACGAGTCTAAATGCCACAACATAAACTAGAATAGTAATATGCATATGTAACCAAAATCTAAAGGTTAAAGGCAATACTAATGGATACTTTTAAAAACTAACAAGCATTACCTCATCATCTATCTAAAGCCATGATATAGTATTATCATGATCAAATCAATTACTCAAGCTAAGCTATGGAAAAAAAAGATAGAAATGTTAAGGAAATGCAAACATACCAAGTTGATCCAATTCAACAACCAGTGGCTGAACCCCAAGTCTCTTGAACAATGTCTTCACTTCAGTACAGTATCTTCAATACACACCAAACACCAACAAATTATCAACAGAAACATTAAGATCTGAATAACAGTAAAAACGAAAATTTACAAGGATATTTGATAAACCCATTCTCCAATTAAGCAAAAAGAAAGAAATAAAACAAATCCTAATTAAAACTGATAACGAAAGAGAGTAGTGAACATACGAGCACCAAGTTTTGGAGTAAATAACGACAGTGTTCTCAGTCACTGTTTTCCTAATACTCTCTTCCATTCTCGATCCAAAGGACGAAGAAGAAGACGATGCAGCCGAAGAAGAAGAAGTCATAGCTCGAACAGAACATGACTGCTTTAGACATCTCTTGTAAGGAGATCCGACATATATCAGAGAGAAGGAATAAGAAGAACAAGAGACTGAAGGAATCGGATCTAGAGACGACGATACAAGTTTCAATGTGTTAAATGCTGTGACTGCCATGGCGATTTCTGCGACAGATTCTTGGAGCTTCTTCTTCTTCTTCTTCTTTGCGTGCTATGCTAATTTGTCTCGTGACGTGACTTGTCCTCTTTTCCCATTTTTCTTTTATTAAATTAAAAAGCTAAATTTTCGTGACCAACAAAAAAAATCTGAATTTTTGTTATTCTAATACTTAATGGGCCTATACTATTACTAATGGGCGTTTTCTTCTCTGAAAAGTATTCGTGGTTCTGGGCCTAATAGGCTTTATAAGACTTGAAAACAAATCATATCTCACTCATCATGATATCATACAAGATGAGATGAAAGATGAATTATTTTGAAGAAACATGTTACGAATCTCACATAAGAAATATCATGAAATTAATAATAATAACTAAGTAACATAAGTCAAGCCATTCATTTCAATTGATTTTGAATTGAAAGCTATTAAACTTACTATAACCATTCACCAATGATATCTAAATTGCATTGGGTCTATGATTTGTTTGGCAAGTTTTGTCATTTTACACTTAAAGGCCATATAACAAAATTCGTGAGAAATTTATGATATCGAAAACAACTCATCCATGGACCTACGTTTGATAAGATCATGTGGGGACTTTTGACTAGTTGTAACGTCATGGGTTCGAATTATTTCATTGTTTCTCCAATTTGTTTTTGTCCATATCCCACCAACATTTTCTTCATTCATTTATAAGCCCAAATCTTTGTTGCATTGACATACATAAATATATGCACACATACATGTATTAAATATTATATACATGCACCACACAAAACATAACTCATTTTAATTATAAACAATTATATTATAAAACTGACTAAAAGAATTGGCAAGTACTCTCATTTGTACAAGTTCCTAGTGTTGTCTGTGTCCATCCATGCGTGTATGAGTAAATACTAACGATTGGTACAAATCAAACACTTAAGAAAATTCAGATATTCGTATCCAATCTGTATCCGAGCGAATGATCTAAATATCTATTTCTTTTTAATTATTTTAGGCATTTACATATGTGGAATTTCGGAATTCTTCTACACAACTCAAAAATAATGTATTAAGCTAGCTAGTTAAGGTTTGTATTTGCTTACAAAATCTAATGATAAGAAAAAATATTGTGTAAGAAATTTTACACAGAAATATCAAATTTCTAAATACTAGAAACATTATAAATATTATACATAATCAGAATGAATCTCTAGCCGGATTGGAACTAAAATGCCCATACTATATATATATATGTGTGTGTGGGGTTGCAGGTACATAAAAAGGGATATAGAGATATGGGTACAGTAGTGTTCCATTCGAAACTTTACCATCCCAATGATTAAATCCAGTACATTCGAATTATTTTTTCTTTACGTACATATTTGAGTATATATAAGAACTAAAACTTGATAAACTATAAACAAATTACATTAAAGAAAAAAAAAACTTGATGAGCTTGTATAGTTAGTTACTTGATAGAGAAGTACTAGTTCCTACTTTTATAACATACATTGTCTATTATTTATTTGATTACGTATCTATCCTAAACTTTGGACTTGGAAAATTGACTTATACGTAAATGAAATCTTTGAAAATTGTTTGTGGTAAATACAAGTGTTTGTTGGTTTCTTCTTTCTTGTGTTTAGTGTAGAGGAATATATTTTTTTTCTTTTCACGAGAGGTAGTTCATCTAACAGACATAGGCATGTGAAAGGAACAAACCCTAGTTTTTGCAGACTTTGGTAATGTGTAAGATGAACAATGTGGACCCTTGAACATGAGTGATTTCTCCACTGCAGAATTTGTGACCATTCGCATGTGTTACCCATTTACTCTTTGTCACTAATATCTTCAAAGCAGCTCTCAAATCATTTTGACCCATTTATATATACTAATTAATCAAAAGTAGATTCAAATAAGACCTAAATCTAACTCTCACGATAACGATTTTCGATAAAAATTTTTAATCCAAAAAGTAATTATTTTTTCGGATATAATCAATTTTTTGAGGTATTTTTTGGGTTAATCTGATAGTCAAAGTAGACCGTATTTTATTTGAAAAACAATAAGAATTTGGTCGAAATATGTAAAATTGGTGTGATTGACAACTTTTAAATCAAAGTCGTATGAAATCTTGTTACGCAATTTCGTAAAAAAGAAAAGTAAATGGCACTGTAAATGTATATTGACGCATATCTACCTATGTGATAGATTTCTAGCTAGCTAAATATTCACAACCAGACCACATAACTAGAATCCAAGATGATGCCTATCTAGCTAGGATTTTTGCCAAGGTGATGAAAATAGATTGAGAATAAGTGTGAATGTGAGATGACAAGTGACAAGTATGGCAAAAACAAAGAAGAAAGCAAAAAGATAATGGTCACTCAAATTCAACATCTCACCTTGTAGTTTCTAAATAGGTAACATGCGGTGAGGGTACATGAGGCTAAATGATCACTCCTCCATGGGTTTTGAAATAGACTTTTCACGGTGTATACAAGCGTTATAGTAGATATATAGTCATAATCATCAGAAGTTCTACTTCCAAGATATTATAGACATGTCCAGTTCAAGTACTTTGGTGGAACTTAAAATTTACTATTTATGGAGCTAGCTATCTATTTTTCTTTTCTTTTATCAATATATCCTCACTAAAATATGATTTTGACGCTACTAGAAGACATTCTAATCCCGTATATGACTCAACACCTATGTAAATGTATCGATAATTTCATTTGAAATTTTTCTATTAATTCAAATCTGATATGTTTAGTTTAAATTGATAAAAAATCAAGTTTGTATCATTTTATAGTATGAAATTTAAACTATTAAACGCCTAAAATATTTGAAGTTTTGTGAATTTTTGTATCTATTTAGTTCAAAATTTGCCGATTTTTTTTACGTGTGGTCTCATCGATCATATATTTTTTTAAAAAAAATACACTAGAAATTGAGAGAATTAATATAGAAATGATATACATTATATTTAACATTTTTTACCAAACAAAATACATTATATTTAACATGATATATTTTCCTTCTATTTTTCATAGAAACTAGAAAGGGATAATGTTTTCGTAGAATAAAACAGGATAACAAATACCAGCAAGAAAAATATAAGAATTTTTTAAAAATTTGAATTATTATCAATTCTACATATCAATAATAAATAATAATCATAAATGTACAAAATGCTGTGGTCGAAATTGGTTTTGAACTGCTGGCTTTATCCTTTGACGTTGGACATAGGCCGATCTACATTTGATGTGACATTGTAAGATCTCTTTAATTAATGGATTTAAATCTCTTCATTGGACCCAACACATGTGGGTTTTAATTGTCATCGCAAAATTTATTCACTTTTCTCTTTTGTTTTTTTCCCCTCAGAACATAACTACATATACAAGTGTAGTACATACTATTTTTTCTTCCCCGTGGTTACGAATGTCGACCAAATATTTTCTCCAAGTTTTGAATAGTTGTTTTTGCTTTGACATTGTTGATAATAACAAGCTTTAAACTATCATTATTATGTTTTATTTTCCAAATTTATTACTAAATAAAAAATAAGATACACTAAAATAGTACCATGAATAGATGGTTTGGAAATAGTCATTCAAAATATTTCCAAGGAATAATATTCTTTTATAATGCTCTACGTTTTAGCTAGATAAGATACACTAATTATTCGATGATAAATATGAATACGAATCAGATCCACCAGGTTAAAAGACAGTGCATGTTGTGAATTAGTAACTGGTTCTAATTTAGCCATTTCGCTGTTTTATTGGTTGACGTAGGAAATTAGTTCTATATAATGCATATGATTAGCAACGACAACAATGTATAGTTTATTTTAGAGGGGATCAAATTGCATAATGCATGGTTGAAGACGCTTTTAGATGAGTCCAATCTTGGATCGAAGAAAACTTAACTACCTAGAAAGATTAATGTACCGATTTAGTTTTCCGTGCAAAGTGGAACGATGCATGAACCACGACACTAATAATTTCATTAATGACTCAAATCGAATGTAAAGTGGGATTTAATTATTTGTTCTGTTAATTAGGTTTAATCGCCTAATTAATTAATTTCAATTCACACAAAACACCTAGATATCACATGTATTTGAAGATCATCTTTAAACTTCTGTTTAGACAAATTTAGTTACATAGTTTTCATTAATGAAGTTGTTTTTTCCGTCAACAACATATACATTTCACCGGAATTGAAAATTATTTTGATAGATATATCAGTCAACGAAGAAGCTCTTAATTTTAAAGAATTCAATACTATAATGATTACAAATTCAATAATTTCACAAATTTTAGAATAAAATGAAGCTTTATTAGGTTAAATAGTGATTATGTGTATAATTGTGAGTTGTGACGACCTTTTTTGTGAGCTTTCAAATATTTTGCTCTGCTCTTGGGTTGTTGATCCGAGAGTTTAAAAGAGTTGTCAATGGACCATAAAAAATCACTACGAGAGTAAAAGTTAATTTCATTAATCCAACAACATTGAAAGTTAATATGTCTGAAATTCTCACAAAATTCATAATCAAATCAATTATTTTCAAAGTTTTTCCTGTGCACACAAAATTTTTGAATATATATATATATATATATGGCTTTATGTCATAGTATAATTTCGCATGCTTTTATATATTTATACTTATTTTGCAATTCCTTAAGCACCTAAAAAAGGATTTGTTCAACAGGGCCAAAACAACAACGAAGAATTAAGTGTAGTAGAACTCGAATCCGCAACTCCACAATGAATCCAAGTATCGAAGTTTCATTCAAACTACTGTCTAAAAAACATGGTGATTTGTTCAGTAAGTGGAAAGTAAGAGAGGTTGGCAAGACTATAGAAAGATGGTAAATTGAAATCAAAATATATTTGGCTTAAAAAAAAATAGAAAAGTGTATACAATATAGATGTTAACATAAACTTGTACAAAAAAATCAAAGAACCCACCCCCAAAAAATAATTGTTAAAAATGTATGTAAAAAAAAAGATTGTAAAAAAGTAGAAAACAAAAGGCCACATCTTCCTCTGTTTACACAAAACGCCCAAAACACTAAGTGGAGGAGGTAACAAAAAAACACGCACAACACCCTTTGATTCGCTTTGGGTCTTCAGGAGAGGGCTCTTCTCTTTTGTCAGTGATCTCTGTCCTAAAACTCTAATCTTTTTTTTCCTAAAAATTAGAACTGTTGAGAGATACACCTTCGAAGAGAACCCCTTGAGCGTTTCGTGGGTTGTTTTGTTTCAAGTTGCCAAACAGAGCCTATGTCTTGTGCGATCTTAACCGCGTCCATTGACGCACCTGAGAGCCCTTTCCTCGTAAACCCAACCGCATACAATCCTGTCCTTCCTTTCCAACCATTGTTGTCAGCTACTGTCTTTGGGAAACCATTCTTTGCAAAGAACTCATTCTCTTGTAGCCAATATGGGACGTTGCTGCGGTAACCAGTAGCTAGAACAACTGAGTCTACGTCTAGTTGTTCTCCATTGACAAGTTCGACTTTGTTTCCGTTAAACCTTTTGATCCCTGGAACCACGTTGATCTTTCCTAACCGGATCTTCTCTATAGCTCCGATGTCAAGCACCGGTGTCTTGCCTTTCACGCTTTTTAGCTCCATTGGACCCATCTCTGGTCGTTTCAAACCGTATTTCTCGATGTTTCCAAGAACCATCCAACTTAAAACCAACAATATCTTGTCGACTAACCATAGAGGAAACCATCTTAACATCTTCATTGCAAGCTCAAACGTTGATTTACCCATTACTTCCCTCGGCATCACGTGAAGAGAGCTTCTCACGACCATGGAAGGCTTAGCGAAATGGTTTGCTAGGTCAAGAGAAACTTCCATGCCGGAGTTTCCACAACCAACGACGAGAACTTTTTTCCCGGCGAATTTCTCGCCGGACTTGTAATCACAAGCGTGAATCACCTCACCGGAAAACTCAGAAAGACCATCAATCTCCGGCATCACTCTCTCCGCATTTTCTCCCGTAGCCACCACAAGCCACCGGCAAATATACTCGACCTCGGTCTGAGTCGACTCACTCTTCGACACGGTCTTGACTCGCCACAAGCCACTGGTCTCATCGAACCGAGCAGTCTGCACACACTCGTTGAACTTAGGGTTGATCTCGAACCGGGTAGCGTAAGACTCAAGGTAGTCGATGAACTGACGCTTCGTCGGGTACTCCGGGAAGTCCTCAGGGAAGGGCATTTTCGGTAATTGACAAAACTGCTTAGGAAGGTGAAGCTTGAGACGATCGTAAGTACGTTTTTGCCATAGAGAAGCAATACAATCTGCTCTCTCGAGAACAACGAAAGGAACGTTTTGTTCATGGAGACAAGCCGCCGTCGCTAACCCCGACGGTCCAGCTCCGACGATGACCGGTCCGTTGACCCAAATGCACCGGTTATTAGTTAAATCCTGATCTTGATCCATCAAACGAAACATATTCTCCATTCTTTTTTTATAAGTTTCTTTAATAAGTATTGAAAGTAAGAGAATTTGAAAGTTTTAGTAGAGAGAGAGAGAGAGAGAATCAATGGAAGTTGTATTGGAAATGGTTTTGAATTTGGAATGAATATTTGTTTGGAGGTTACAATGCTTTATATAGAAGAAGAGATCCCATGTGGCGTTGAATATTTTTCCACTCGACGATATTTTATTTTACTCATATAATATAATTATAATAATCATGAGCTTCTGATATTTATTTTAAATAATAATAACAGAGTATTTTGTGAGTATGATTGCTTAGAGTTGTAGTAATTTTTTATTTTAAAAAGCTAATGGGGTTTGTGACGGTTGAGCACTAGTAATAAACAGTGATAATGCTTGACGACGAAGTAATAATATTACGTGTATTGGGAAATACAAATTTTTCTACCGACCATTTTTGTGTGTTACTATAGTAATTAAGAAATAAATGTTTTGGTTAGAGAAGGGAAGTGATGGAATTAGGGAGCAACGATGGTGATTGTTGAAGAAGGGTGATTCTTTGTGGGACCAACGAGAGGAAGCCACGTGGGGAAGAAAAAGATGACGTGGAATGGAAGCCACGTGGAGAGGATGAGGAAGGTAAGCTGTGAAAATTGTGTGGAACCAAATGCAGAATTCCACATCAAACCCATTCCCTTCAATTAAGCTTCTCCACTATTATTATTTTCTTGGTCCCGCCATCTCCACATTTTTTCATTTTCTTTTCAAATAGTATGAAAATCCAATTTTTAGGTACGGAAAATGTGATTTATAATAACATATCCTTATAGTTTCTGTGTTATATTATTATATTAAAGACAAATCTCATATCTTTTTTTCAGTTTGTTATTGTACTTCCAACTAAAATCATCAGTTTTTTTAATGATTTTTCGTTAAAATATCTCTAAAGACACTAAATTAGTGCGTTTGAATACACACAACAGAACCACAATTTTTAGTATTTTTTTGTTTGTATTAGTACAATAGTTATGTCATTATCCCGATTTAAACATGCATAATATATATTGTTATAAAAAAATACATGTTGATTGTATTAATTTTCAATATTTTTGATTATAACAGTAAATTGGTTTTTAAATTTCCTTTTTTGAAAAATATATTTTTATTAGTTGATAAATCTGATATTTTTAGCAAAAGGAAAAGATAATGCTGCACTTTTATTACTTTTTTTTGGTAGACGCTGCACTTTTATTACCATAATGTATATTTTTCTCTCGGATTCATTTTTTCTGGTTTCCTCAATCAATTTTCAAAGTTTAATTATTAAAAATATACTTTTCCATGTTCAAAAATCAAAACTCTCTAACGAAATTTGATGGTCTTTTATTGGGAGTTGTCCAATATAAAAATTCAATGGACTAGTTAATATTTTCTACTAAGAGCTTTTGTTTTTGGTAATTTTTTCTACTAAAATTTATTATTATAGTAGTCTCATTATTGATTAACTTATGATAGTCTAATGGTTTAAAATGTTATTTTAGAGTTGACAGACTAGTTCAAATTTTGTTTCTCTGCGATTTCAATCATGGATGATCATCTAGACACTTTAAATGGAAAATCCATATATTAACACCTTGCTTCTTGTTTACTCCTAATATCAACCTAAAGAAGCATCTAAATTAATGTGTTCATATCTAAAGTTAAATTAGGCAATAGAACCATCAAAATAAAATATGTGATAGGTATATGATTAAGGAAGGCTTTTATTAGCTTTAATAAAGTAGAAAATAACACGATTTTAGCTTTTGTAAACTAGCTAGGCTATGCTAGCCAAGTGATGGTGACTAACTTGGCTAGAATGATAAAGATCTTTTTGCTCTTCATTGGTACTTGAAATCACAATTGTAAAGTGCATTTTTTGAAAGTAAACAAACTAAAAGCGACTCGTATTGGTGGCTATGAGTTAAGTTTTTGAGTTTGCCAAAAGAAAATTTCTTTATTATATTAGAGAAAATATTATAGAGGATCCCACCAAAACCCACTAGAAGGGATTGTGGGAAGAAGAAACCTAAAATTAGAGATGTAAAGCCATGTGCATGGAACCTTGGTTTCCATGGAGTTTTCTCTTCTTTTCATGTCATAACATTTTGGAAGCTTTGAGTTTGGCATATCTATGTATACACAATCACTAATATATATGTATAGGTGTATAGTATGTATAGGTTTATGCTTAAAAAAAGATATACACTCATTTAATGTTCTTAGCTTAATCGGCTAGAATTTTGTATCGTTATCATATCGGATTTTAAATCTCGTTTGGAGAAGAGATTCATTCTTATTAAACTCATCATGATCCTTGGTCCGAAAAAATGTGAAATCAAATAGAACTTCACGGCACAAAAAAATGGATTCACCTTTTTATGTTGAATATTAAGCACTTTGGGATATGGGTTGGGTTACTAGAAAAGCTTATTAGGTATGAATCAATGTATTATCATCGTGCATGAGTCACGACCACTTATAGTTAATAACTTTTTGTTTTTGTTTTTAATCACGATAAACGAGATGTACCAAACTCTTTATTATAATTATTACAATATCAATGTGTTATACTCGATAGTAACCATAGATTCAGAAAGCCTTAATTTATGTGATAGAGAGAGCTAAAGAGTGGACGATCAATTCTCTCACGAATGTCGATCCCTTTATTGTACGTTTTTGTATACTTATTTTTGGTTTTTGTCGTTGGAGTTTTGTAATGACTTCGCGTTATTTCATAGGCCAGCTATATATATTTCTCCTTTTATTTTCTATGTTCTACTTTGATTTAGAGAAATAAAGTAAAAAACACTAGGAGTATTAATAAAAAAGACATACACATATATTATACATATTATATAAACTCATATATTCAGGCTGTTAAAAGAAAAACTCAAACATTCAATATGATTGTATTCATGCATTTCATCGTGGTAGAACCTTATATTCATGCATTTCATCGTGGTAGAACCTTATATATGCGTTGGTGAGCAGAACCTTTGTTTTTCTACTCGAAACAATGATCTTTACCTAAGATCGCAACAACTGAGTCATGCGTGTATATAAGGTTAAACATATATTAACAAATTAAAGCAAAGTATTAGCATAAATAAATATGAAAACGATAATCAAGTATATGGATAGTCACGCGTAAAGAGAAAGAGAGAAAGATGAAATCATTGGGATACGAGAACGAATCGTTCATCACAATTAGGCGTAAAGTGAATATGCAGCTCATCCGCAGAAAGTTTTTAATTTAACTTAATTATTATTTTTAATATTAAGAACCAATTAATATATATATATATATATATATAACCATTATACTAATGATTTATACATTTCTATCGTTTCCTACAGATGGCGGTGCACTCTATCTCAAAGTATTACTATATTATGGTGTAACTTTACGGTTGGTACGTATCAATTAAGTTATTCAAGAATACTCCTTTACAATTTAGTTCACTTTTTTTTTTAGTTAGTTAACTCTTTTTTTTGTAATGAAAGTTGTCTTTAATTCATGTTTATTAAATATTTATAAGAACACTTATCTACTTCTTTTTCATAACAAATAGTATCAGATAAAAACTTACAATCATATTTTATATAGCAAAATCTCAAAATTATGACTTCTTTAACGAGTTTACAATTATATATTTTTTCTTATTGATTTTAAAATCCATTTGAGACTGATTTCTTAATAGTTGAAATAAACAAATACAATTATCCCCCACATTGATAATGGTTAAGAGCCAAGTATACATATATATGAACATGAAATTTGTTCAAGTTAGTTAGCCACATAATCTAGTGTAATGGTTAACAAAACATAATCTAATGGTTTGTATTAATGTTATGGATATGTCATTACTCAGTACTCATGAACCATATTTAAATTTATATAATACATGTTGTTGATTAAATAAAACAAATTGTAGGACGTTTTCCCTCAATTAACAGAATTATGATCTTATTCTTTTATAATCATTGTGATTGTGTGGTGTTTAATTTGTCAATCTGTATTTTATCTTTCCATACTGCTTCTGACCAACAATGATTAAAATAAGAGAATATTTGCACTGCTTATAAAATAAATACACGTATATTCTTACAAAAATAAAAGAAAAACAAATGTGTATTTTATCACCAATGCAAAAAATTAATTTAGGATTACGCTCAGAGCATGATTGTAAAGGGATGCCATTTCCGAGATTATAACAGCTTTTTCCGATTTAACAATTGATTTGTAATGATAAAAGGACTCTTTATATTATTAATCATCTATTTCTTTTTACTTGTTAAATAAATAAATAAATTATATTCTATACGTTTGCTTTAAAGCAATTAGCAACTATCAGTTCATTAGACCGCATTAAGTAAGTTCCTTGGAATCATCTTCGAGAAAATATCTCATATGATTTTGATTGGTCACATAATGTACTATAGAAAATAACACAATTGCTCGCTATTCATGAGTTACTATTATAATCACATTTTTCTTTCTTTCTGAAAATTAAAGATAATAGCAAAATGAGTAGTGGAATAAAAGTATGAGACACACAAAATTATTTGTTTGACGATGAAAATATAATAATAGTATTACTTTCTTTGTTGATCGATACAAGATAATTAGCATTGCTCAAGAAGAGTACAAATAAGAATATTTCTATTTATATGAAAAACGTTCAAAAGAATATGAAAATAATCATAGAGGAAGGAATAAGAGACGACGAAAAAAGAAAAAAAGAAAAAGGAATAAGAGATCTGAGGAATCTATAGGAGCCAAATAATAATATTAATTAATTCATTTCATTATACACGAAAAATGATTGGGAATTTAGAACTCCATAGATTTTCCAAGATCTTGTGAAACTAACTCCTCCCATACATTACTCAGATCTGACTAGCACTATACCTAATATGCATATATACATTATACAATTAGTGGTGTAAATAATGGAACACATAACTTTAAGATCGAATATATGGTCGCTTTGTTTTATATATTTCTCTAGATTGTGATAAATATATGGATTTTATTTACATAGTTGTATAGTTTCGTGGAGAGAGTTTTCAAGACAGGAAATCTTAATAAAGATTATAGGCACAAAAACCTTAGAAAATAGGGATTTTGGTTTTGTCAAGACAAGAAAAAATAACATTATGACAGTTATGTTTTTAATAAATACAATTGGTACCATGTTTCTAGATTTTATTGTTTCTATTTATATATGTGTCAAGTAGAAGGAGCAGATCTCAATAGGCAATCGTTTTGTAACATTTGACAGCTTAATTGGTCTGAAAGTTTTGATCTTTAGTGAACTGTTAGAGATTATGATTGATATCTTCGGTAGTTAAGCCTCAATGCCTCATGTGTCTGGTTATAGGATAATTTATGCTGACCAAAATAGCTTCATCAAAGTAATAAAAAAGGAACTATATTCTTATAAACAAAAAGAAATAGTTTGTAACGACTGGAACATATCAATGTTCGATCAAACATATCTTTTGAACATGAGTAGGGGTGTTCTTATGAACCAGAACATATGAGCTGATGATCCGATTCGATTGCTTGGAGAATTTGAAGGTTAGCTTGAGATTTTTTTTCATATATGCTATATGTATTTATCTCAATCATGACCAACATATAATTAGTTGAATTAGAGTTAAAGACTGTTAGTCTATCATATTGCAAAAAAAAAAAGTCTGATCACTCGATCATATAACTCTCTTTCCTATGTAAGAAAAAATATAGGTTATAACTCAGTAATGATATTAGTACATAATTGATATGTAATCTTATAGGTATGGTATGCTCAAAGTAGTTGAAACATTTTATAACAAAAAAGTAAACCTAATTGAAATATATGGAGTTATTGGGTAGAAGATTCAAGATATAAATAGTGTGCGTCATACCAATATCCTCGAAGTTGTCACATGCTATAGAATATAATTTCTTAATAAACTAGCAATTAACAAAATCATAATAATTATACAAACTATTTGTCGCACCAATTATCACACTCTTTTTATAATTAAAACACATGAAAAAGATTCTTGCCTACGTCGCCGATTGTCAACAAGAAAATCATCACCACAAAACTATAAAACTTGTTTTCCTAAAGAACAAATATATTCATATGTACTCACACAAAATTAACATTGTTCTATTTTAATCTCTGTTTTTAAAAAAAATATTGACTATAAATTGAGTGACACGTCTAAAGATGAGCGATTAATGTTTCTTATAATAAACCCATGACACTTTAAACTTAGAAAATATATCGATCGAATGTCTGAAACTACATCGATCATTGAGAACGATAAGTTAGCAAATTTATGCAATCAATATGGAATTAAACAGAATTTTATTTTAACAAAAGGAATTAAATAGAATTTAACCTTATCTTGACAGGGCCATTGCACCTGGCGCAACCGAAGGTTTTTCATGTGGCAACCAAGGTTCATATTTTATTAGACTCTGTGTTTGATATAATTAATTAAAGTACTACTATATTTTTGTTGAAAGAATAAAAAGGTTATGAAAAAACTTGAAACTAGGTGCCGCCCAACTTCGAATGAAGAGACATAAATCAACAAACTCCGAACCCAAGTGTGGTCCTGGTTTTTATTATATTTAGCTGTAAACCGGAATTTAAGTTAAAAACCGAAAGCTGGACCAATGCATTACTTCATTTTTTGGTTTGATTCAAATATGGATTCAACACATTAATCAAATGTAGCATCTAACTATTGTTGCATACCCTATATTATCTATCAAAAAATGTATATTTACATATGATAACTTCTCATATGAAGAAAATGCAAAACATTAATCTTCAGTACTATCTAAAAACTAGTATGATTAATTTTTGGTGAAACCAAGAAAGATAAAAAGTAGTTTGATTTACATAAGAGATTATTTAAATAATGGAAACATGTGGTTAGACTTAATGAGACGTGGTGGATGGTGATTAACTTCAGGCCATGGAAGAGTTTTCTTGCATGGTACATGACTTGTATCCACAATTCCACATGCTGTACACATAACATTATTTGTATATATTAATATATTTTATAAAATAAAACTAAGTGTGGTCAGATGGGTATCAAGTATCAACCATGTTCTTAAACTCCCATATTATGGTAACCAACTAATGATTATATATATATTTTTAATAATGTATTCACTTAATTACTAGCTACTCAGTACTCATGCAGATTACTTTAGAATTTTGATCATTTTTTATACCATATTTCGGCTGTATGCTCTCTTATTATCCAATATTGTTTTGGGATGACGATTACATCTTTATTTGTATTTTACATGTTAGAATTAAACTTATATAAGAAATGTCTCGTGAGACGCAAGACAAGTTTTTTCAAAAACAAAGTTTACGTGAAATGAACAATTAAATTGAGCTAATTTAAGTCATTTTTTTTTGTTTGGCTATTTTACGACAGCATGTATCAGAGAAATTTAAGTCAAAAAAAAGTTTACGGTATCATTTGTGGTTTTTAATCGTTTTTTTTTTTGCTTTTTTATCTACGGATGATATGACTATTTATCAACCGAAAAAATATTAAAATGAGTATACTCATATACATTACAAAAGCCGAGAGACTTAAATTTCAGTTTCTATTATCGTTTCACAAGGATTTTATATCAAGATATTATTGCGGCTCTAGAGATAATTATGTCTAAGAAAGGAATATTCTTTTCATTATGCATTGATTTTATAATCGTTCGAGAACATACGTAACACTAACAATTGCGGATGGACATGAACCGAATGAAACTGAAAACTGTTTCTTAAAAAATTATTTATTTGGCTCTATTAGTTAGAGAATCGAGATGAAGTTTTGTAACGTCAAAAAAAATTCGACGTCCAAAAAGGATAATGCATGAACATTCATGAAGAGCCACGTCCTTTCACCCTTAGATCAACCCTTGAGTTGCTCTAGGGACATTTGTTTACTTCACTAATCTCATTTTGTTAGTTTTTTAATTAGAAAAATGAATTGTTATATGGATTTAATCAAACGATAATGTGCCACATGCATATTCTTCGTATTCGTATTATCGTATACTATACGTCCCCCGCGTAATGGTATTTCTTTTTATCACGTGATTCTGCATGACTGCATTTGCTATATATAACTCTGTCAGTATTTTTTTAAAAAACCAACAAAAAAACTATGTAAGTATTTATAAACTATATGTTATTATCGAACCTTGCAAGATTTACGTAAGTAGTTCATCGGTAGATCGTCCTTAACTAAACATATATTAAATCTGATTTGAAAAAGACAATTAATGAAAAAGTCTATCTGATTATGCCCGTAACTAAAAGTTGGACATGTGGGGAAAAAAATTTGGACTTTCCATAACTAGAAACTCAAATTTGTTACGTTTCTTTTCTTGTTAGAAAATGTCCATGCAAGTCATAGGGAGCAAAATAAATTAATAACTAAATAAATATTTTCAAACAGAACATTAAGCATTCCAAAACCATATTTTATCGTTTGGTTGGCGAACCGACTTACGAAATGCGATACTTATTTTTGGGATTGACAGCTTTTTTGTGGCGACGCATGAATAGGGATGACAATTCTTTTCTCCTTTGTCAATAAATAGCATTATAGCACTATTGGTATATATAATTTCAAAATAAATGCATGACACAAGTTGTAGCTAGGTGGTCAAATTGTCCGAACCATAATTGTATTATTTTGTTATATAGACCGTTTTTCTCTAAATCTCCTAACCGCCACAACGTTGTAGTTTTGACTCTAAAGAATATTCAATGATTCAAGTATGAATATGTAAATATATTCGTAGAGTCAGGTGATAAACTAAACAACAGAAGCTTAAAGTCAACAAATATTTTATTCATCTTAATATATTCCTTACACTTGATCTATCAATTGAACCCGCGTATTATTAATGAAATTCCGACAGAATTTTTAATTTTTTAATTTTTCTTTTAATAATCGTTGCAACTTAAAAGTCAACTAATATTTATTATACTGGGAGAAGATTGGTCCATATTTTGAGTAACGAACATTGATTATCCTTTTTTTTTGTAAAAAAACATTGATTATCCTTATAGAAGAAAAAACAAAAATGTAAACTTGAAATGTACCACGACCACGAGGGAGATGGTGTTAACGTACCATATCGCAAGAAAAAATATTACAAAGGTTTTCTTTCTATGGTCCAGAGCTCTGGTTAGAAAAATCAATATGGTCCTGGAAAGATCCAAGTGGACTCATGCATTTTGAATAATCAAATATGGTATTGCATTACAACTGTGAGTCTGTGACGTAAATTTTGTTTGAGATACAAATTCTATTTTATTTTTTTTGGGCTACCAAAATTTGGTTTGAAACGTATAATTTGGTCGGTTTCATTACTATACGAGGAAGTATACTAATTTCGTTGAAATATATGGAATAAAACGTTATTCTGTTTTTTTTTTGTTAAACGTAATTCAGTTACACGTAAGAAACTTATATTTGTCATTAATCTCTATGTATAATTAAGGTTGCTGAAATTTTAAATTTGACCCACAATGAAGTTTTTATAAACCATGTTACATGTACATGCATATATATTAAAACTTGAGATAAAGATATTTATGGACAACATATAAAACTTAGTTGTCAAATCTAAAACCGGATTGTTGACAAAAAATAATAATACAAAACCTGATTGTTAATAATACTTGGGATTGAAAAAAACAAAAACAAATCAAGCCCAAAACTTCGTGGAGATGGGTTCGGTCAAAGTGAAGTGCTTAATGGAGATCCTCTACTACTCGAAGTAATTTGTTCGATTAAATAGTTCGATTTTTTTTTTTTTTTAGCCTTTGTGAATTGTAA
>Ga0041059_1000775_pt1 | contig 25007 bp, 19 predicted proteins | sample AraColnosormetaG_FD_56232 | JGI IMG/M metagenome (GOLD analysis project Ga0041059, IMG submission 56232) | Arabidopsis roots microbial communities from North Carolina, USA - Col MF nosort | ecosystem: Host-associated > Plants > Roots > Unclassified | place: USA: North Carolina | collected... | reverse complement strand
TAAAAAAAAAAAAAAAAAAAAAAAAAAAAAACTAACAAGTATGTTGTTTACTGAAAAGATTAGTGACTGATTTTGTGAGCCTTGACGATAAAAATGTAGAAAAGTAAACACTTCAGCAAGTGGATAATTTATAGGTACCTCATATTCTCGTCTTTTGATCAAACGTTTCTTTTCCTATAAAAATTAATTACAGATAAAAAGCGTCATATATTAATTAACCAATATAATAGCATATTTATTTTGGTGTATTACTTTTTCTATCAATTAAATATATAAAGGGAAACTATCTCAAATCTAAAAGGGAATCCGATTTAAAGAAGCTTAACTTCTTCTGTTCTCTTTTCATAAAAAATAAATATAATTACAGATATAAAGTTTAAACAATACAATAGTATATTTATTTTGGCACATTACTTTTTTCCATTAAAGAAATTAAAGGAAGCTATTTCAAAACTAAAAGGAATCCGATTTAAAGAAGCTTAACTTCTTCTGTTCTCTCGTTTGCACTTTGGCTCTACGTGATCAAGAAAGGTCGGCAACTTATACTCAGTCTCTGGCAACCTATAAGTTGAATGACCTGAGATCCGGCGCAGAACGTTGAAGAATCTCACTGTTTGTAGGCAAAATGTACCTCCTTGTGGATTTGAGGATTGTTTGGTAGACAACTAATTGAGAATCAAAATTGGCAACAAAAAAAAAAATATGGTTAATCCAAAATAGTAATTACGTTATGGAAATTTGGTAACTGTCAGAGAAAACAGACTGTACCTACATTTTGGATCGTCTTTCTCCGGAAACTTAAACCTTTGTCGTTGACTCTATCCCTCGTTAACCTGGATCCTTGTGGACAGATCACGCTAAATATTCACCAAATAACGATCAAGTAGTACTCGTAAAAACAAGGTGTGAATACATGAGTGACTTTCATGTGGACCGTATATGTAACCTCACCATAAATAAAAAAAATAAAAAAAAAAAAATAAAATGAAAAAGGGTTTAACGTCCATTCACCATATCAGCTATTTTTTTGTTTGTCTGAAAATGTATGACCATATCATTATGACATTATCTGCTAATTAAACTGCCTTAATAAATTAACTTCGTATATATTTTGCTAATGTATCTCTAATAATTATTCGTTATTATCAACTTCTTTAAATTTTATTATGAAGATACGATATCAACTCTAGTTAAAATTTTCATAACACAGAAGCGACTCTGATGTGATGGGAGTGAAAACTAATACAGCTCCACATTCTCACATGATGCATAAACAATGCTAAAACCTCAGATACCATAACTTTTCATGGAATTATGTTTCTCGATTACAACTATGTACCCTTCCAGATTTCAGACCAAATTTTACCATATTTTTTCTAATAATAAAAGAAAACTTTATCTTACATATATGCATTTAGCCTTCTGTATACGCATTTGCATGCATGCATTAATGAGTTTCTTCTGATATACATGTGTGAGGATTTGTATATTTAATTCAAAAATATTTGCATAATGGTCTTACTTTTTTTTTGTTTTTTTTCTTTTTGACGGCACTTACTTTTTATATATTAAAAGAGTTTTTTAACATGTGGGTTATGACAATTTTCTCAGTAACTTTAATTTATTTTAATCACAAAAATATACTATATAGTGGAATATAATGTTGTTTATGCTTTATTGTATGTGAGAGTCTGGGTCTAGTTTATTTATTTTAATAAATGTGTTACATCTTTCTCTTTGCAATATTCTTGCTTATTGTTTATGGCGTCGATGTTGTTTCATGGACCAACTGAAATATATAAAAGGAATAAGCATCTAATCGACTAATCACTTTAAAATACTCCATATAGTACTAATCAAATACGTACCCCATAAAATAGTCCAATGATTCACCACGAACTTAAAAAAACTGTATAAATGGGATTCCCACTTTTCCTAAAGCCTTGTGACCGGCTGTACCAATTTAAAACGATTTTATGCTATAATTCATTTATTGAATGTTAGGGTAAGATTTGATTAAAATTACCCTAAAATCATGGTAAATTTTGATTTAATTTATAACAATAACGACACAAAATTAGAGACAATGAAATAAATTTTGATTTTTAGTATGTGGTGGAGATGTCAAACAGAATCTCCATTCAATTTTTTTAAAAAAATACTTATATACATATAAATTAGGGCATATAATTATGTATAAATACATACAAATATGCCTTATATTTATCTTATATTCTAGATATGGGGTTTTATTCCAAAAAATTATATTGTTTGTATCATTCACTAATCATAAGTCTTAAAATATATTGCAGGCAGAACCGTCTATCTTAGTTTCAAGTGTTACGGATTGTTTATCGCTGGGCTTTCGCGGAGGACGACAAAATAACATATATTAAAAATATATACTCTTAATAATTTTTAAAATAGGGCTGCAAATCGTTTGAGACAACTCTGAACACGGTGCATGTATGATCTCTTCTATATAAAGAGATCTTAATTTGCACGTATATCATCATAGAAAATAAAACAATTACTACATTTTACAAAACAAATGGCGAATCTAGCTGCGTCCACTTGCCTATACTCATGGCTCCTTGTTTTGTTATTGAGTTCAGTCTCAGCAATCATAGATGAAGATACACAGGTATTATAAACGTTCATGCATACTAACTAGACTTCTCATTTTATTTTGTTTTTGAAAATTAAACGAACTTCTAATTTGCACATTAAGTGTTTAATCCGTATCTATTTCTGTATACATTAACATGTGATGATAATGATGATGAGTTGATGATGATATATGATGATCCATGAAGGTGTATATAGTCTACATGGGTTCACTTTCGTCTCGCGCGGACTACATACCAACGTCCGATCACATGAGTATTCTTCAACAGGTCACAGGAGAAAGGTGTGATTTAATTTGTTCATTTCTCTAATCATGATTAGTTATAGTCAGTTAAATTTATTTGTTATGAAGTTTTGATAAGTGATTTTATTTTTCAGTTCGATCGAAGGTCGCTTGGTGAGAAGTTACAAGAGGAGTTTCAACGGCTTCGCAGCCAGGCTCACTGAGTCAGAACGTACATTAATTGCCGGTGAGTGTTATTCGATTTTGACACAATTATGTTGAAATAATTTTATAGGTTTTAAACACTCAAAGCCTTTTGTGGTTTCTTTAGAAATAGAGGGAGTTGTGTCTGTGTTCCCAAACAAGATATTACAACTCCATACGACGACGTCTTGGGACTTCATGGGGGTGAAGGAAGGAAAGAATACAAAGAGAAACTTGGCCATAGAAAGTGATACTATCATCGGCGTCATCGACACTGGGATTTGGCCGGAATCCAAGAGCTTCTCCGACAAAGGCTTTGGTCCTCCTCCTAAGAAATGGAAAGGTGTTTGTTCCGGTGGCAAAAACTTCACCTGCAACAAGTAATTTACTCTTAATTATATAATTGCTCTCTAAAGATTAGTATCGTCGGTCAAAGGCTTTGACTCAAAGCTAGAGATATACTTAGAAAATAGCTTGGCTTTTGACGTAAAATCTGTTGTTTTAATCTTTCAGCAAGTTGATTGGGGCAAGAGACTACACAAGCGAAGGTACAAGGGACACTAGTGGCCACGGTACACACACGGCTTCCACAGCAGCTGGAAATGCAGTCAAAGACACAAGTTTCTTTGGAATCGGCAATGGAACCGTAAGAGGTGGTGTTCCGGCCTCTAGAATCGCCGCTTACAAAGTCTGCACCGATTCAGGGTGTAGCTCGGAAGCTCTACTGTCTTCGTTCGATGACGCGATTGCAGACGGTGTAGACCTCATCACCATCTCTATTGGGTTTCAATTCCCATCCATATTCGAAGATGACCCGATAGCGATCGGAGCTTTTCACGCTATGGCCAAAGGGATTCTCACTGTAAGTTCTGCGGGTAACAGCGGTCCAAAGCCCACCACAGTCTCGCATGTAGCGCCATGGATCTTTACCGTTGCAGCCAGCACCACGAACCGTGGGTTTATCACCAAAGTTGTTCTCGGAAACGGCAAGACACTTGCCGTGAGTATCAAGTAACACTCTTTTCTGGTAATCTTTCTCTTCCTTACAATGAATCCTCTGTTCCTTTGACGTAACAGGGGAGGTCAGTGAATGCTTTCGATATGAAAGGAAAAAAGTACCCTCTAGTGTATGGAAAATCTGCAGCTTCATCTGCTTGTGACGCCAAAACGGCAGCGTAAAAATTTCTCCCTACTAAACAGTATCTTAATTGTGATGATGACAGTGTCAATTAATCAATGTAATGAGCTCAATTGTTTTTGCAGACTTTGTGCGCCAGCGTGTCTAAACAAAAGCCGTGTGAAGGGAAAGATTTTAGTGTGTGGTGGTCCGAGTGGTTACAAGATAGCTAAATCAGTTGGAGCTATTGCAATCATTGATAAATCCCCTAGACCCGACGTTGCATTCACTCACCATTTACCTGCCTCTGGTTTAAAAGCAAAAGACTTTAAGTCTCTCGTCTCTTACATTGAGTCCCAAGAGTAAACAATCATCTTCTCTAGTCTCTACGCTTTATACATCTGCTTCAGATTCTCCATCTTTATCCTAAAATTTATGTGTGTTGTTTTCTCAGTTCTCCACAAGCGGCTGTTCTAAAAACGGAAACAATCTTCAATAGGACATCTCCTGTTATCGCTTCCTTCTCTTCTCGTGGTCCAAACACCATCGCTGTTGATATTCTCAAGGTAAAAATATACATAACATTTATGCTCTCGGTTCTGTTTATTACTCCGGTCTGAGAGACAATGGTGGATGAATTGCAGCCGGATATAACAGCACCAGGAGTGGAGATCCTTGCTGCATTTTCACCTAATGGTGAACCGTCCGAAGATGACACCAGACGTGTGAAGTACTCTGTTTTCTCTGGAACTTCAATGGCTTGTCCTCATGTTGCAGGGGTGGCTGCGTATGTCAAGACGTTTTACCCTAGATGGTCTCCTTCCATGATTCAATCTGCCATCATGACAACTGGTAAGCAATACTGAATGCAATTTTTACTTTCTTGTGCTACAAGTAACCTTTGTTGACTGTTATCTTAACTAATCTTTGCAGCTTGGCCTGTAAAAGCTAAGGGACGTGGCATCGCATCGACCGAGTTTGCTTATGGAGCTGGACATGTCGACCCGATGGCCGCTTTAAATCCTGGACTTGTCTATGAATTGGACAAAGCTGACCACATCGCCTTTCTCTGCGGCATGAACTACACTTCGAAGACCCTTAAAATCATCTCGGGTGATACCGTCAAGTGCTCCAAGAAAAACAAAATCTTGCCTAGAAACCTTAACTATCCTTCAATGTCGGCCAAATTGTCAGGAACCGATAGTACCTTCTCTGTGACTTTCAACAGAACGTTGACCAACGTCGGCACGCCAAACTCTACATACAAATCAAAGGTAGTCGCAGGTCACGGATCTAAGCTTAGCATCAAGGTCACGCCTAGTGTTCTGTATTTTAAGACAGTGAACGAGAAGCAATCTTTTAGTGTCACTGTTACAGGCAGCGACGTTGACTCGGAAGTCCCTTCGTCTGCAAATCTAATTTGGTCTGACGGTACCCATAACGTGAGAAGTCCCATTGTTGTTTACATAATGGTTGTTGATGAGGCATGAGCAATTCATCATCGTCGTCAGTCATCACAAATAAATCTTTATTGTCGTTGTAACGTTTCTTCATTTTGTGTTTACGTTATTTGATTGCTCTATGATGTTTCAGCTTCTTTTACTATATATAAATAAGGTGCGAGTATCTTTTTGCACACGGATTTCACTGCAAACTAAATGTCATGCCTTATGAAGGTGCTCTGTTTGACTGCAGAGTGAAGAGACTAAATGGGCTTTGTCTGTTTTCTCTGGCCCATGACTTTTGTTGACTGGGCTTTATTGTGCACAGGCCCAAATAATGTCTCTGACCTTAGATTTGGTATAGGTAGAGTTCATGTGATTTTTGAATTTGTATATGTCTGAACGTAATTCAGACATCCCAATGCGGTTGAATGAGGAAATGAAGAAACAAAACCACTTTCAGATTCCCAGACTTATGCTTAAGTCTCAAAAACAGAGTCAAAACATTCTAATAAAGAGATATTTTTCAGATGCTGAGATTCAAATTTGAAGTTTTTTTTTCCATTTTGTGAACTTGTGTGATTGTGCGGCTGGGAGGAATATAAAGTGGGGAAGTCTTTGACTTTGATCTAATCAAGATTCAGAATGTGCTATGTTAACTGTTACACTTACATCACAATAAGACTTGTTGAGAGTCTTCTTTTATATTCCTTTTGTTCCGATGCTTCATATTTGTCAGAAGTGGATCACATTCTTTGATGCTTAAGAAAACTCAAAGTTCATGTCTTCTGGCCTCTCCAATTTTGAAGGGCTTTCTTTGTAAATTTACATGATGTGCAATTTGCTAGTAGATGAACTTTCGTTCGTATCAAAAATGACTTCTTCTTCTTTTTAATCATATTGAAACCCCATGTTAATGTGTCATGAGTATTGTTCTTCCCATATGCGACACTCTAGATAATTTACTCTAAAATTAATGGTCAAAGTCCATATAAAACTCAAAAGAAGATATGCTGCTAGCAAGGTAAAAAGAAAAAGTCTTTGACAATTCTTGTTCCGCATAAACGGAAATAAACATGTTTAAATAATTGGGAGCCTAATCGACATCTAAAGTTGTCGTCAAACAAAATCTGCATATTAAAAGCTAAGAGAATATTTTCCAATCTATTCATTAAGATATCATTCTTTTGTTTACCAAAACGAAAGATAACATTCCTTTCTTCTTCGACGTCTTAACTAAATAGTACTATATATTAAGAACTTATCCCTAACGCATATCGCATAATGTGTTATCCTAATCCCAATCAAGCATCAAACTATAGTATCTTTCATTGATTCATATATACTTGGCTCGAATACTTTTTTTTTACAAATATATTATAATGGAAATGTGATTAACATGTCAAAGTTTTTATATTGATCTCAGGACAAGTGGTTGGTGGCGTAGTAGTAAATCCAGAGATTCAATATCATATTTTTGTGCACCATGAACAAAGTATGACATTAATATATAGTATTAGTGTTTGCTTGAAGTTAGAGGAGGTTTTACATGATTTTTTGAACTAGAAAAGCGTCAAAACATGTACTTCGGTTGGATAGGATTCTTGTGTAGACGTCAAGTTTTTGAAACAATATATCAAATATAATTTGTAGTGAGCAGAAGTTAATTATTCTACCGTAAACACATAAATATCTTGATCGCATAAAAGTTAACACTATGATATAGCTCTCACTTTGAAATACTATTGACACAAATATTGAGTATTTGTAGAAAGGGTTAAACGTTAATGTTTTTGATTTATTTACTCACCCTGAAAAATGTATCAAAAAGTCAAAAACAAAAGGCATATATTACTTTACACATACATATATATCATCATACATGTACACATACCCATACACATACACATACATAAATGTAATTGACTTCTGTTCGGAAGTAAAATAGGGACCAGTGAGAAGAATCTCTCACATGAGAATCTATCTCTTATCTAAAATGGACAACAGTTCTCAGTCATTGCATGCTTTTGGGTATTGACACTCTACGAAAATATAAACTTACAAATGTCAATACTTGCTTGTGTATATAGATTTGGGTAAATACATGCATAAATGTCGATAATTATATTGATACTTCTATGATGCTTTTGAAATATACGCAAAGGGACCATATATGTACCAATTTTTCAAGGCAGCTAGAATTTTTGGTCTCCAATTTGATATTATTATATGATGAGATATAGTTTTGAGTTTTATTCCCCCGAATGGAATCTCTTCTTCCGAACAACGTGTAAATAACGTGTATCATCATCACGTGATACTTTGCGAGTAAGACATCCAGTTATTTCACTATTTTTAGTTCTTTTGAGAAAATAACCAGATAAACTGTTCATGCGTTCACACTAGTTTTCCTCATTTCTTTCACATATATATACAGTAAGTGAATTCTGATTTTTGATGTAATTATTGCGTAATACTAAATTATAGAAAAATTATAATCAACTGAACCAAATAAAAAGTTATATAGTTTATAACTGTTTTTCGGTTTAAGATAAGACATTTTGGTTTATCCGAATCATGCAACCTATCAATAAACATTTTTGATCAACTTTATATTACCTGTTTTTCTTAACGGACGCTTCTTTCTGCCATAGGCTTTAATCTGCGTTGATCAATCAAAGACGATCACTAAAAATTTAATATACATGAACCTAAAACAAATTACATCAATACTTTATTTTCATTGTTAAAAGGTTTCAAGATATTTGTTCATTATATTTTTTCTAAAAAAAAAATGAATGATTGATTTGTGATCCTTGAAGCGATAAAGAAGAAGAAAACGAATAGAATTCAGCAAGTGGGAGAATTTTGTGGACCTCATCTTCTCGTCTTTGATAAAATGTTCTTTTCCTAACAAAATTAATTAGAGATATAAAGTCATATAGTATATTTCAACCAATATAATAGTATATATATTTTGGCATATTACTTTTTAATATTATTAAAAAAAAATAAATGTAACAAATTTTAGATCCAAAAAACGGATCACATGAACATGCATGCGTGCGATTTAAAGAAGCTCAAGTTCATTCTTCGGTTCTCTTTTCCACTTTGGCTCTATGTGATCAAGAAAGGTCGGCAACTTATCCTCGGAATGACACGTGGCGAAATATCATTAGCCCGACCTGAGATCCGGCGCCGGACTTATCCTCTTAAGTTATCTCTTTTTGTTATCACAACAGAGACATTGAACATTGAAGTCATTGAAGAATCTCACAGTTTGTGTCTATATCCGGAATAGAGAAAGAATCCAAATTTGTCTTTAGGTTTACACTATCAAATATAGTGGAAAAACTGAAATAAATCGTTACAAGTTAAAAACGAATAAACACTAACCAATAAGAATGGCAAAGAAAAGCGATAGCGAAGCTTCTAAATTTCTCTAACAATGAAAATAAAATAAATCTAATTAAAGAACTTTTGAAAAATGGAAAAAGAAGCAATAGTCTTTTGAGCATCAAGAAGAGAGAACATACCCATAATAAGCTTCTTTCTCTTGATGGATGATGATGAGGATGATCATTGATAAATGATGATCATGATGATGATGTCTCCACTATCTCCATAACATCCCTTTTAGCAATATGTATATATAGCCCCATTGAAATCTTATTGTCATTACAAACAACTTACAGAACTATTCTAACTCTCTTACGGAAGAAGAATCAAAGAGAATCAGATTAGAGTGTGAGTTTTTAGAAGTTACTAAATGGAGGGTAAAGGACGAGTTGGCTCATCTTCTTCTACTTCTTCTTCTTTTACAGCCGAACTCTTCGGTTCCAAAGATCCTTCGCCACCATCTTCATCCTCCGGCATCTTCTCCACCATGTTCCCTCATCCCTCCAAGGTTTTAATACTTTGCTTTTTTGAAGTTTTATGTTCTTGAGTGATCTGATTGATTCTTGAGGCTTAATCTTTGATTTCTTAATTTGTCTTTCAGGGTTCTGCAAGAGATGGTTCAAACTCCAAACATGGCTCACAAGGTCAGTGAGAAAACACTTTGGTTTATGCAACTTTCTTCTTCTTCTTTATTCACTTAGTCTCAAAACACTCTGTTTTTCTTGAATCAAGAATGATCCTTTTGTCTAACGAAGATGTTTTTGTTTACACAGCTCAACGTAGAGAATCTTTAAATGCTCAAGAAGACAGAGTTGAGCCATGTCATCTAAGCTCTTCTCTTTACTACGGTGGTCAAGACGTATACGCTCGATCCACCACCAACCAAACTTACCCTCCAGTGAGTCTTCTTAACTTATGTAATGTTTTGCTAATCACTTCCAAAAACAGAGGACTTGACTGATTAGAAAAAACATCTTTCAGGTTAAAAATGACCGTAGAAGAAGCGGAGAAGACGACGCTAATGGACAGAACCCGCAAGATGTTTCAAGAGGAAACTGGTGGCAAGGTTCTCTTTATTACTAAAGAACCACTTCCTTTAGTTTCTTTGTAAATCTCTCCAGGAACACCTGAAGCTCAAGCCAAGTACTAATATCTACTTAACCAAGACTTTGTATAAATAAGTTTATGCAGAAAAAAAAAGTTATTAGGAGATTTCTAGGTTAAGTAATAATATCGAAGAATTCTCCTAGTAGTAGTGTCTTAAATAGATTTCTCTAGTACTTGTTATAATCAACTGTAACAATATTTACTCTGTTTTTCTCTGTCTCGTGCCAACAAAGTGATGAAATCATTAGCCTTTTTTACCAAACGCAGAAACGTGATGAAATCAAACAATCAAGTCCTTGATTAGTTTTAACTATATTAGTGTTATAGCTCAAATGTTTTAAGCTTGTAACGTACAAAACCTCTGATCCGAAATGCAAAGAAAAAACCTTTCATATGAATCAGCCATTTTAGTCGCCGTGAAAAGCCTCAACGACCGTTCACGCGCTTCCTTGCCTTTCCTCTGTAATTCCTCTGTTCCATCGCTAACAACCCGCAAAATCGCCTCGGTAAGAGACTCAACATTTGGTGAGAAAGTATATCCCAAATGTGGACCGACAACCACTGACCCAGTGATACTCGCTAGCCTAGTAGCTAAGACCGGTTTTCCTGAAACCATGGCTTCCAAGAGAGTGTGATCCAGCCCTTGAGCTCGAAGGGTCGGATTCACAAACACATCGATCGCGTTGTAGAATCCCGCTAGCTTTTCTTGATCCAACGGTCCAAGAACAATCACATTAGTAGACCCGAGGTCTTTATATCTGTTTCCCCATGGACCATCTCCAGCTACCAAAACGACAACGTTTTCACGTGCCTCCTTGTTTTCTTCAAACACTCGCTTCAAAGCTGAGAACATCAAAGGATGACCTTTATCTCTCACTAACCTCCCTGCAATTCCCAAAACCAGAGGAGATTTCTTGTTCTTGCCGCTTCTAACGCCAAATTTCTCTCTAAAGCTCTCACGTTTTGAAACGTCCGGTTTGAAAACGTTCTCGTCGACGCCGTTTAGAATGATATGGACACGTTCCTCCGGAATCATGTAAATCCTCTTGAGTACGTCACCGCAGTGATCGCTAGTTGCCACGTGGTGAGCGTAACGTTGGAAGAATTTGACTTCCTCGACGACTCGCTTCGCTCGCTCCGTCAGAGCTGGCGATGAAGGCGGTGGCTGTTCTTCTTCGGTTCCAGCAGCGGTGGCGGCGGCGATGTCTGCTTGACGAAGGAGTTCTTGGATGATGTCAGAGTGAAAAGTTTCGTAAGCGATTCCATGCCAAGACGCGACCACGTTACGGAGATTCTTGGCTCTTGTGTGGAGAAGCCCAACGCTCTCTGTGTGAATTACGTCAAACGGTCTTCCACTAGCGTTCTGCGTCTGCGATTTCCGGAGGAAAATTGCGTTAGTTAAATTCCGTTTCTTCAACTAAAATCCAGACACTGACCATTGACTAATTATGAGCCTTTGCCTAGTCAAAGCCGTTAGTCAGCGGTTGACTAAAACTTTTGGTAACCAAAATTTAGTAATTCCTCTGTTCCTAAAATAATAATTTTATAAAGATTGTAAATATATTAATAATTATTATTATTTGATTATTTCAATAATAAATACTTTTTAATAATTATAACAGTAATTTGATATATTTAATTATAACATTTTAAAATTTATGATTTATAAATACTAATTAACAAAATCAACTTTTGTGTTGCAAAAAAAAAAGTTGAAAAATATTAAAGTGTGTATATTAATAAAACCAACATAATTTTAATCTTAAGTTAATCTAAATTAAATATGTGTAGAATTTCGCCATTTCTTAAGTTAATCTAAACTAAACTAATTAAAACAAATTTTCCGCAGATGCACTTAAACGCCAACCGGAGAAAACGCAAAATAGCAGCGTCAAAACCAGCAAACGCGGTCAATCGCAGCAACCATTTGAATTTTCTGTTTACCTGAAGCTGTTGCGAGACAGAAGCTTGATCAAGATATCCAGCAGCGGTTGGCTCAGAGAGATGGAACATCAGATTTTTCAGTTGATATTCAGGGAACGATGGAGAAGCAGCGGTGAAAACATGAAGCTCGTGGCCACGATTGGCTAGAGCGAGATGCAATGTAAGCGCGTGTCGCTCGAGCCCACCAGCTTGCGATTTCCTCGGCCATTTCTTGACCACCACAGCGATCTTGAGAGTCTTCTTGGGTTTAGAAGGGAAAGTGAGATGGTTCCAAGCAGAAGAGAATCGAAGAAGATCGATGGTTTCATTGTTTTGCTGATGATCGAATGTGTTAACGTAGGTGTTGTGATCGTAAAGACAAGAACAGAGTGATGTGTTGTGTCTGAAGAGAAAAGAGACAAAGGAGAGGAGAGAGAGGAGTAGAGCAAAGTGACAGAGATATCTGAAACTAAAGGAGAAGCTCATCAATGGGTTTTCTCTAGCCATGGGAAGTGATAGATCGAATCTTGAAACCCAAAAAGTTACATCTTTAAGAGAAATAAGAAGAAGTAATTAATTGTCATCGGTCGATTGAATCTTGAAAAAAAGTTTGACCAAGAGACTTGATTAGATTAGATTTAAGATTATTGTCGTGTTCTCTAAGTCACATGCACATGCTCTCTATTGAATTATCGTAGTATAGTCACGCGCCTCCGTGATGTCGCTGCCGAGAAATATGACGGCGCTGGTGGTTGACTTGAGAGAGAGACTCAAATCGTTTTTTTAAATTTATTTAACTAAACTCGATTTATCTATAAAATTAAATTAGGGTTTAAGAGAAAATAACTATTGATTTACAATTCGAGAGATATAGACTGCGTGCCGTCTCAAGCGAAGAAAAACGTCAAGACGATTGATGTTGTAGGGTTATTTAAAACGACGACGATCATAGTTGAAAGGGAAAACAATACTAAAAATAGACGCCGTGACCATCTATTCTTTGAATGCAGCTTCTCCATGGCGGTTTGGTCTTCTTTTGCTAGTAAGTTCTTCGTAAATCCGCCAAGCTCTCTTCGTGATGTTGCGAGTTGGATCCAGTCCAGACCAGTCATTGCCTCTCAACCTCGGCCGCCTAACGCTACTATCACTAAGCTCATCCTTCAGGCGTCAATCTCTGCTATTTGGAAGGAACGCAACTCGCGCATCTTCTCTGTGGCTTCTTGCTCGATACCTGTCATCCGCAAGTCTATTGATCGCTCTCTCCGTGATCGCCTGCTTTCGTTCCCTGCTCCTTCTTCCTCCGCTCCTTTTTTACTTGCAGTTTACTTTGGTTGTATTCCTTTTGTTTAATTTCTGTTTATCGTTTTATCCTTCCACTAGGTTGATTAATAAATTGTATGCAACATGAAAAAAGAAAATAGTATAAAATTTAACATTTACACCAAAAAAGAAAGAAAAAAAATAGACGCCGTTGCCGGGGATCGAACCCGGGTCACCCGCGTGACAGGCGGGAATACTTACCACTATACTACAACGACATTTTTGATTAGCAATCACATAAGATAAAATAAAAAGTAAAACAGAGATAGATAATACATAATTTATAACTTCGCAGAGAGTCTCGTATCTCTTTTGTTACAAATTCATGTATTTTTCTATCCCTAAAAGCTTATTCTAATAAAGATTAGTTTCTTGATTTCATCCATAAAAAATGTCAACATTAGAGGTTTGATTATCCCATACTCAAAAGCCCCCCATATGGTAAATGGTTGTTAGATAAAGGCTTTGCTATAAAGGGATATAAGACCTACTTTCTTGTAATAAAAACAATTAATGGCGACTTAAACGTTGTAGATTCAAAATACTAATCAATACAATTTTTTCCTCATTAGAATGTGAATGCGAAATGCAATTAGTGGTAGGGACTATTTATAGTATTTATACCGTTATTCCAAGAAAAAAGGTATGCATAGTTGCATACGCATGGTTGGTCAGATCTTAATAGGTGAACCAATCTTTCCCTCTAACATTTGTTACTTCAAAACATCGCATGAAAAGAAGAAACATATATGTTTTGTCTCCAAATCACTCATCCTAAGTTGCATTTGTTGACTTAATCCGCACTAAAACCAAATAAATCACATAAACCAACATATTATACTGTGTATCACTAGTATTTGTAATGGTTGGTATATAATGGAATCTTAATTTGATCACGATCTGGTTATGGTTAGCAGATCTTCATTAATGAAAAGTTAGTAGAAGAATCATATTTTATGTTTTAGCTACCAGAGTTTGACGGCATTACATAACACATTACTTATATTAGAAGTTATATTCCACATTTATTTTTAAAATTTCCTTCGTCAATTATTTACTTTCACTGGAATACGATGGTCATTTGGATTTCTGGGCTTCTGTCCGAATGTTCAACTTCGTTGTGGGCTTGCAGAAATTTTTTAATGAAAAAAATTGTTTACATGTGAAATTAGTCGGAATTACCTTAGCAGATTTGTTTATCATAAAATATTTGTTTACCATAAAAATTTATTTGATGGCAAGTTTGTTTGGAAAAATAATGATAGTTTTGTTTGGGAAAAAAAATAAAAAATAAAGAAGACAAATTTTAAAATTACAAAAAAGTTTATTTATAGGTCATGACTAATAACATTATTACTATCTAGAATTGTCAAATACTAATAATTATTCAAACTATAAATAGAAGAAAAATCAATTTGTTGAATACATTGCTTTTAGAGATTTTATTAAACAAAAATCACCAAAAAAAGGTTTGTCATAAATAAAATGCATTCATTCATCATAAAAGGAAAAAAAGAAAAGAAGGAAAGATAACATATTTATACATGTATACCTTTTAATAATGAAAAAAAGAAAAAAACATATGTATAGGTTTCCTTAATCCTGAATCCTTAATCTCTCTCGTGAGTCGCAAACTCACAACAATTGGCAGGTGATATTGTCGTAACGCCTTCAGCTAAATCTGTCCATCTGTACGGTCTTCTTCTTTATAAATCTTTAAACTCTTCACCACTAACCCAAACTTCTCTCTATCTCTCTCTTCTCTCTTTTCTCTGTTTCGGATTTGCTCTGTTTTTCTCTCTGTTCCGGATTTGCTCTGTTTCACTCTGTTCTTGATTTGTTCTGTTTTTCTTGGGTTTATTCTGTCTCTGTCTTATCTTTTTCTTCTAGACAAGAACAATCAAATGGAATCTACTGAACTACACGACATAGATTTCATTTCAAATCCTTTTACCTCCTTTTCTGAACCAACTTTCTTCACTCCAACCACAAGCTCTCTCCGACCCGACTTCGTATCCGACGAACCGGATTCACCAAAGGCAAAAAACGAAGACGAAGAAGACGAGTACATCACCGAGTTGACTCGCCAGATGACTAACTATATGCTTCAAGACGATGAAAAGCATCAAAAGGTACCACCAACTCTCTTGCAAGATTCGATTCTCTCTTTTTTTTCTCTCAATCTAAAATTCTTATCAATCTTTATTCTTTTTTGATTCAGTCTTGTGGTAGTGGCTCTGGCTCGCCGCAATCGACTCTCTGGTCACCATTTGCTTCAGGATTAAGCAGTCCAATAGGCCCTTCCCGTGAACCATCGCCGCCACTAACTCCGGCAACGGTACCGGTGGAGAAAATCATGACAAAGATTGATACAAAACCAGTAACGATCCCTTTTCAATCAAAACAAGCTCTAATCGATGACCAGATCCGATCCATTCAAGCAAACGTGAGCTCATCATGTTTTCTCATTTATTATTTTACTCAGAATCTTCTTTTTAAAAAATTCCGTCGGTTATATTATCAACGGTTCAGATTTAATCTAGGGTTTGTTTCCACCGTTGTTTTATTATTTTAAGAATTGATTTTTCTAAACAGTTCCAGAAGATTAAAAAGGAGAAAGAGAAAGAGAGGCAACGCAACGCTGACGTTTTGGGGCACAAAGCAAGAAACTACCACCACCTCCACCAGAACCAGAGACCTAGGTCAGGCGTTAAGGCGGTGTTTGTTGACGGGTCGGGTTCAAGAACCGGGTCGGGTGGTACCGGAGTGTTCTTACCGCGTGGTCATGGTACCGTTGTGGAGTCACGCAAGAAATCAGGTTAGAGCCTATAGTAGTTATGCAAATTAGTTTATCATCATTACACTTTTTCTCTTCATTCCGTTATCAATTTTTGTTTTTGGGTTTTCCAAAAAAAATAATCTAGTGGTTTTCATGAAGGTTACGTATGATAAAGGACAAAACATTTTAAATAAAAATAGGATGACGTCATCTAACATTTAATCAAAATACTTTGAGATTCCACTTTGTTTTTTTTGGGGGTTGACAAAGTTCGAATCTTGTATAGTATTAAGATATTTCCTAGATAATTTCATAATTGTTTCTTTAAGATAACAATTAAACCACTGAATATGTTAGAATTAGAGTTTGTTTTCGATAAGTAGTTCGACAATCGACATAAGATTATGTTTAAATTAGTGTTGGTAAATCTTTATGGGGTCTACGAGAAGGATAAGATTTCATTACCTTGCCATACATTAGCATAGTGTTGGAATCGAATTTTTGATTTTGCACAGATTCCATTCTTTCTGTTGTGATAATCTTTAGTCAAATCTGTTTTTGTTTTTTTCGATTTAACTGACACTTAAGTGTTAGAAGAATCTTAAAGAGTTGTGACATAAAATAATGTGAATGGTTATTAGTTGGGTTAAGGTCAGGTTGGGTTAAGTTTAGCTGATTGAGTAAAAGCTCAAAACTCAATTATTTAGGACAAAAATTATATTATAGTAAGAATCTTGCGTACATTATTACTTTGTTTGACTGAGTAAGATTCCAAAGATTCCTTGTCACCAATTAATCTATTGTGTGGCTATTGGTTTGACAGATACACCCTCCTAAATTAGAATCTTCCCTCAACTAGTTGGTCCCCATTTGTCTCCCTTTCACTATCAACAAAAATAAACTATTTAGGTTCAAAAATCAATCTAAATCATTTATTTTCTTATAAGACCCCACTAGTTTCATTCAATAGGTGGATTATAATCTTAGATAACCTAGATATTTATTCATTTTGTGATTCTTTATTTGTTACCGTTCGATCATTGACAATTACCCAAGGCTATAAACCAAACCACATAGTGTTAACTTTGTTTCTTTCTAAATATAGTATTATATTCGAGTCCCGTATTAGATAGAAACTTAAAATTCTCACACCCACATGTAGCACTTACCAGGTTTGTTGATGATGTTCTTTCAACACAAAGGATTATACTTAACAACTCTCAAGATTAAAGATTTTCTGACAATTTCATTTTCAAGTCTTAACCGTTACCCAATCTAGGAGTCGGTGAGTTTGTCTACTAAATATCAACCACCATTTTTTTTAGAAATCATTCTTGTTTTATCATCATATGTTTTGACGTGGCTTGGATATTGGTGGGTGGTGGTGGTGGTGACAATTTACTATTTATTGTACTGTTTGTATTCAGATTTGTTGTCGTTCGATGAAACTGATGTTTCAACCAAACAGTTTTATGAGTTGTTACTCTGAAATTGCCTAACCGGTTTAAGTTTGGTTAGATGTAGTTTTGGTTTTGGTTTTGACTTTTGTGTATGGAAATAAATTGGTTGCAGGATGTTCAACAGTAATAATACCAGCAAGAGTAGTTGAAGCCTTGAAAGTTCACTTTGACAAATTGGGTGTTCCTTCTACATTCTCTTCTGATATCCCTCCTTTTCATGGTACCAACCCCACCTATCTCTTTCCTAATTTAATTTCTTGTGTTTCTTATTCTTTAAAGTAAAGTTATGATTTACAAGAATTAGATAAATAAGGGATGATTGACAAACAAAAAAAATGAAGAAAATTTAATTTAAAAAATAGGCTAACTATTTGAAAAACGATTAAAGGAATAATACAATTTTGTTTGGATGAGTTAACAAATAAGTTTTAAGAGTTAGGAGTTAAAAAAATTGGGTTTATAGAGGTTTAAGTATTATTACAGAGTAAGATTGAATGTATTTCGATATATGATGCTTGAAATGCTTTACTATATAGATGCATTGTTGGTGTCCATGAACAACAAAAAGATCAAAAGTAACAAAAATACTTCATTATCTCGGGTACAAAGTGGATCACCGTACGAAATGGAGATGTCGGCAGAGAGCCACCAAGAACCACCGGCGGATTTGCCACAGGAATGGACGTACTGATAAAACATTGGCACATGCTCCTGGTTGCTGCAGTTATAGGTTTTCAAAAGGTAGGGACTTTTCGGATTGAATATCTTCTAGTGGGTCAAAATAAAAATAAAATGCTTTCAAAAACCATTATTTTTTAATTGGAAATACATAGATTTTAAAATTTGGTGATTTTTTCTTTTATTATTGTGATAAAATCAATAATTCCTGTGATAAAAGAACAATAAAATGTTCATATATCCCATGCCTATTGTATGTAATAAGGGGTTGGTTGTTTTTATGTAAGATTCCTTGTAATAAAAGCATTATGCATCTCGCCAGTGTAATAAAAAGCCTTTATTTGATTGTTACGTCTATCTACTTCCTATGCTCTTGTTTCCAAATTACGCGTACAGAGTTTTATAGTCATGGTTTTAAGAATAACTATTAGTTTGGTATATTGATGTATATGTTAGAAAATATTTTATTTGTAGCGATTAAATCGGAAAGAACTAAGTACAATTACAGTTTTGTGAATAAAAGGAAAAAAAAAAACCATTTTAAATTTAAATATTTTGTTAGAACGGCGTTTAGATGAATGTAAATGTGAAAAATATATGATAAGCTCGTGGCCTCGTGGGTGGTCATAAATCCGCCGACTTCTTCTCGTACAGTGCGACAATGTTTTTGACTTATTCTTCGTACTCTCACTTTATAAGGTTCATGTGCACTCACGTTTTGTCATTACTGGTATTAGTTGAGAGCCATTGACGGTGGTGTACATTGCTCCACTCTCCTCATGTGACTTCCCTTTCTCTTTATTTTTGTTCTTTTTTTCTCTTTTCATATTACTTACACCGACGAATTATGGGGTTTTGTTTCAACACGTATCTTCATGCTACAGTGTCATAATAATTAATAAAATTGTGCAAATAATTTTTTTTTCTGCATGTATGAACTAGAGTATGATGAAACTATAAAATATCGGTCTACCTAATGGAACCAATTGTTATTTGAGTCATGGCTTTATAATCTTATTGTATGTATAAATATCATTGCCTGTAGTCGACAAAAAAAAGTATATTGTATACTACATCTTAAGCATGTCATCATAATTAAGGTTAGAGACACTCACTTAAAATCAAAATTTTCCCTATGTGCATTTCCTTCTCTTGTTAAAACATTATGTATACTCAAAGATAGTTAAGAACAATGTAATGTTGATTCATATATATATATAATCAATACCGGTTAAATTTTGAAAGTTTTTGAGGTAAGGACGTAAGCTAAACCAGCTTCTGAATTCAAAAAAGCAAATCTGATTTCGTAATTTCTGAGGAAACTTGACGATTAAAAAGATATAAGGCATCAATTTGCTGCGAAAAATTCCAATTTCTGTAACAACGCAACCTTGTAAGATTATTATTATATTAATATTATTTGGTAAATTAGCTTGTAAGATTGTTATAAAAGGTCTTATATGATGTTTTACACGCAAACATTTGAAAGTCGTTGGAACTCCACGTTTTATATCGTAAAGTTGGACAGCAACTAAACGTTTTGAATGTGGGTAAATGAATGTGGAAACGGTATGGAATACATTTTTAAGAGTATGGAGTACAAAAAACAATTTATGTATGGGTATGAGCCGTATGACTTCGAGATCCACGAATCTAACATTTTTTTTCTTCCTTTTCCTTTTGGTTCTACACAAAAGCCTCATCTTCTTTCCTCTTTAGTTTTTTCAATATGAGATATTTCGATTATGTGATGTTTGTGATCCCTAACTAATGAGAGAAGTTATCTATAAATACGTCCGTTTTGGAACGAAAATATACGTTTAGTTATCAATAAGAGAGAATTTAGATCGGAACGAACATTTAGATTGGTCGTTATTGTTTTAGGAAGCCTTGATTTATGAAACGTTTGAAAGTTCTTGGGAATTTCATAACAAACTATTACGAGATGGGCGATAGGAAGTTATACATTTTTTCATTTACGATGTCATTACCTTGTTCAAATCTCTTGTTAGCAATACAAATATATTCAACCACTAGTTTCAAAAGAACAAATTTCTCTAAGCTATGATTTTTAACTATACCGTATATACTACCGTTCGAAGGAAAGTTGTATATTCAAAAAAAAAAAATTCTATTATACAATTCTTAGAAATTTGACCAACACAATTATATATTAGAGATCAAAACAAAATAAAATAAAATGAGGTTAAAGAACTTCCAATCTTACATTCTTACTCAATCTAAAATCCAAAAACGTGAATTTTTTTATTTTCCTAATCATTATTTCAACGGGAAACAAGGAAAATAAAAACGATCTAAGACAAAAATCAACAATGTGATTGAACCTCGGTGTGACTGTTACTGCTAGTGGCCCTAAAAGCCCTACTTCCAAAAATCATAAACCCTAATCCAAAACCAGCCATCGCAGCCACGAAGACTCCTCCATTGAACGACATCACAGCCAGCATGACCAAATAAGACAAAGCAGCCCTCACGGTGTAAACCGCAGTCTGTAATAGCCCGCCTCCCAAGCTAGCCGGACCGGATTTCATGAAACCGCACCGCGATAGACACTCGGAGAAAGCGGAAATAACAAAAATGACGGCGAGACAGACCCAATACATTTTCAGACTGGTCCCTGGCCATCCGTCGAATAGAACCTCCGTGGTTTTTCCCCAAAAGAAAGTCATATGCATCATACCACCGTGACGGTGGCGATGTTGGAAGAACGATGATGGTGAAGGAGCCGGAGCCGCCGGAGAAGATCCACTCATGCCGTTCATTGTATAAAGATATTTTTTACGTGCAATGTGAAGATTTTGTTGTTGTGTATACTTGTGTGTGTGTATTTATAAGGGTTTTGTTTTTGGGTTGGAGTTTGGTGTGTAGTACAATGTACATTTTTACAACAATAATGCGATAATTGTGATTTTATTAGAGTTTAAAAGTGTACTTCAAAGATATTTTGTTGAGATTATGTCCAAAGATCTGTTCCTTTTAAGTCTTAAAATTGAAAAAGTAAATTATCCAAAGCTGAAAAAATCTAGAATCTTTTTTTTTATATTGTTTTTGACTAAAGACTGTGATTTCGTCTGGTTTCTAGCTTGACTGTTAAAAGCAAATTAAAAAAAAAAATCCTAATATTTGTTATTAATATGGTCGTAAAATGGTAATTAGAAAGTTTTGTTATGGGCGTGTTCAAAAAAAACACAGCTTTGTTATGGGCTCAATTTTTTTAATAACACTGGTATTTTTATGCCATGGACTGAGAAAAAAAGAATCCAGAGTCATTGACAATTTCTTTAAACAAGCCCAATATTTTTTTTGTTATCCGTTCCATAGTAAAAAAAAAACAACAACATACAATTACCTTCTTAATCATTATTAACCTCACAGGCCAAAATTCAATTTACTCAATTTAGATTTTATCATGGATAAAGTAAATAAATGCCAATAAACCCTCGAACGGTGTCAGACGTAATCGTTCGCCTGAATGAGTTTCGTCAACGTAATGTTTACGATGTATTTTTGGAAAGTCCATATAATAATACGTCTCTTTTATGACCTCACATCAAATATCTTCTTCTTTCTTTCTTGATCTTTTCTTTTCTTGTGGTATCTGGTCGTCATCGATATCTTTTGTGTTGTTCCTTTATTCAATCGTAGTTAAGTTTTAAACTAATCAATCAATCAGATATCTCTGCTTCAATAATTGGCAAAGCTCCTATGTTTTTCTTTATCTTTTTTTTTAGTAAACTATAATGTTTGAATCTATTAGATTTATTTTGTAGACTAACATACAATTTTTCATGCTAACTGACAGAACATACAATTTGTCTATGAAACAATACTGTTTGTGAAAGGAAACAAATAATTTATTAAGAAAATCCAAGAAACAAGAATTATGGACAGTGATGACATATTGACATGCTTCAGTATTTGATATGACAAATAAAACTACTATGTAGCCGTTAGATTTTTCAACACGGAAACAATAGTCCAATCGATAAATATTATAAAACTTTTTGTAAACTAAGCCTTGAATGAAGAACATGTAAAAGGCCGTATTTTAGCGGTTCATTATTAATGTTATCATTCAACAAACCAACCTTATAATAACACATCAACATTATGTTTTAATAATAAATGAATCACATGCGGATCTTCGCAAATCGCAATGAAGAGAAAATAAGAAATGCACCTTACAAAGAAGAAGCATAAAATGAGGTGTCTTTTGGTGCGTTTTATTTCAGAAATACATTTTAAAAAAACAACAACTTAACTAAACCATTTATATCCAAAACAAAAAAAATTGATATGTTAAAAACATTTTTTAAAATTTGATAAAATATTATACTCATATCTCATTATTTTCTCACCATTCAAGCATTATTCTTGATCTCTAATTCAACACTAACCGCATTTGTTCTGACTGTGTTTTCTTGCACATATAATACTTAAACTGTATCGCCTTATTCAATTTTATGTGTCCTACATTACCCGATTTGCTGTCTTCATTCAAAATCTTAATTTATTCATGAAAAAAATAACCAAAAACATACATTAAACTTGTAAATGAAATGATAATAAAATCAACGTGAATCGCATGTGTAAAATTTTAACATTTATTGATTCTCAATCCTATACAAACCAAAATTGATTTAGAGAATTCCATGAATGGAGTAGCTGATTGTAAATCAAGAAGCCGATGAAAAAGAGTGTAAAGTGTAAACTAAGAACTTAATATAGTAATTAATTAAGGGATTTTGAACAAAAATTACTAACTAAAATTTAGATATTAAGTGGACATAATTCTCTCTTTTTACTTTCTAAATATTACCTTTTATGTACGAGTACGACAGAAGGTTTGACAAGTCAAAAAACAAGTTGTACTGTACTACGTTAACATCGATACTCTTATCTCCACAGAAACCGAAATTTCATTTTAAATAAGAATCTCAAATAAATGCCATTAAATACCAAGCAACCAATTTCTTGCAATTTTCCTCTCCTCCCAACCAAAACACAAGAGCCAAGAACAAAGAAACCATGGATCATGATCACATGCATGGAATGCCTCGACCATCATCATCATCATCATCATCACCATCATCCATGATGAACAATGGATCCATGAACGAAGGAGGAGGACATCACCACATGAAGATGATGATGCACATGACCTTCTTTTGGGGCAAGAACACGGAGGTTCTCTTCTCCGGTTGGCCCGGAACAAGCTCCGGCATGTATGCTCTTTGTCTTATCTTTGTCTTCTTTCTCGCCGTCCTCACCGAATGGCTTGCTCATTCCTCTCTCCTCCGTGGCTCCACCGGAGATTCGGCTAATCGTGCCGCCGGGTTAATCCAAACCGCCGTGTATACCCTCCGTATCGGCCTCGCCTATCTAGTCATGCTCGCCGTCATGTCGTTTAACGCCGGTGTGTTTCTCGTCGCTCTGGCCGGTCATGCCGTTGGTTTCATGTTGTTCGGAAGCCAAACTTTCCGGAATACCTCCGATGACCGGAAAACTAACTATGTTCCTCCCTCAGGTTGTGCTTGTTGATGATAATATCAATGCTTTATATATATGTATGGATTGATCCATGCTTGTGATTCAAATTAAAGATCTAGGGTTTGTAGTTTTCTTGGTTATTTTATGGATTGTTCTTGAGGTTCATGTGTGTGTGAATGTGAGGAGGAGGAATATTTGATATTTTCTATCGTTTGCTTAATTTTTTTTGCTTTTGTTTTATTCTGCTGGCTAATGGTGAAAGCTGAGTATACAATTTACTACTTTTGGGCTCCAATTTGTTTTTTTTTTCTCTCAGAATTTCATATATAATTTTCTTATCTCAACTTTGTAGTTAGAGATGTGTTTACAAAAGTTCATTAAAAATGTATAGAAGAAGCAAAGGTATATAGTCTTCCTATCGAATACACCCAAATTCAATATATGTATATATAGTTTACAAATGGCGTTTGATGACACAAAAAAATAAAATAAAAATTCTTACTATTATTTTCTCACTATAGTCTCGTGACCTCGCTGACACTATGACCCATATAGTTTCGTTTTTTTTTTGGGTGTATTTGGTTAAAGGGTTTTTAAATTTATAATAGTTAGATGTAGTTCACTAATTAATTTAAAATCAAGTTACAAGAAGAAGAGTAGAGAAAGATGATGAAAACCAGAAAAAGAAAAGATGAAGAAGACAATTATCATCAAACTCTCTTTTTTTTCTTTTCTTTTTTTTTGTAAACCTATCATCAAACTCTAAAGCTATTTTTCTCGTATGTTTTAACTTTTAACGTACTCTGCAACAAGTTTCTAAGTGGGCCTTCTTCTCCTAATTCATCATGGGCCTCTTCATTTCAGAAAGGCTCAAATTTCTTTGTTTAGCTGGGACCTTTTGCATAAAGCAGACTGCAGCACATTCTGTCTTTAAGACAAAATAAAATATATATGATCATATCTTAGTTGGGAGCGTCTTCTTCATTTTGTGTCAACGGCTCAACGCCAAGAATGCTTTGGTACCACAATTTATCATGATCCATCCATTGCATGTTGTCTTTAATACATACAAGATATTGGTGGTTTTTGGCAAAGAGATCCAAAGTCAGTTCTGTTCTTGGGCTTTTAGCCATCCTGTGAGCCCTAATTATTTTTAGAGAAATTTTAAAGCCCATCCTAGAGCTGGTCACTTCAGTTTTTTTTTTTTTTTCATATG
>Ga0041059_1000774_pt1 | contig 25026 bp, 28 predicted proteins | sample AraColnosormetaG_FD_56232 | JGI IMG/M metagenome (GOLD analysis project Ga0041059, IMG submission 56232) | Arabidopsis roots microbial communities from North Carolina, USA - Col MF nosort | ecosystem: Host-associated > Plants > Roots > Unclassified | place: USA: North Carolina | collected... | reverse complement strand
ATTATCCAGTCTGGTGNTTTTTTTTTTTTTCTTTTGAGATTGGTCGTAACCTTGAATTCCATATTTTAGCTTAGAGAAGACTTGGGGAAAGGAGTATATGTTGAAAATCTTGTAGAACATAATGTGAGAACTGTTAGTGACGTTCTAAAGCTTCTACTACAGGCAAGACTTCCATACCCAAACATTCTGTTAAGAGTTTAAGTGTTCAAGTATTTAACTTTATATGTTTTCCTTAACTTTATATGTTTTCAGGGAGCAACTAACCGGAAGATTGCTGCAACCCGTATGAACAGTGAAAGCAGCAGATCCCACAGCGTTTTCACTTGTACAATTGAGAGTCTCTGGGAGAAAGATTCTCTAACTCGTTCAAGATTTGCCAGACTAAACTTGGTCGATTTGGCTGGTTCTGAAAGGTAGCTTGTACTTCTTACTGTGTTTACTTTTGCATCTTTGACTGCTGAAATTATTTTTGATACATATACAGGCAGAAAAGCTCAGGTGCGGAAGGGGATCGCCTAAAAGAAGCAGCAAACATTAACAAATCCTTATCAACTTTGGGGTAATTCTAACAGACAGCTGTTTACGTGTCAGTTTGTCTGCCCTCTGCTTTTTTTTGTCATGAACTGTTTTCTGTTGTACATTTCCAAGCGTCTCAATTCTCAGGTAAAAATAATATGCATACATGTGATGGAGAAAATTTGTGAAGAAACTGAAAATATGCAAAGTATGTAAGGATGGCGATAGTTGTATAGCTTTGAGGTCTTTCCAACTTAAAAATGCTAATGAACTTTGAGATTAATAATCTTATGACAAGATAAGATGCCAACAATTTCTTATACTTTCTACTGTGCTCTACGTTTACGTTCTTGTAACAAAATCTTTGTAGCTACTAACACTTTTCCATTCATCTGTCAATTTAGCTTGGTGATAATGTCTCTGGTGGATTTGGCACATGGGAAACATAGACATGTTCCCTATAGAGATTCTCGACTTACCTTTTTACTGCAGGTATGACTGTTAGAGCACTTAAACCTTCATTTATATTTCTGTTGCAGTTGCATAGGGACTAATTTCAGATATGGTTTCAGGATTCTCTAGGGGGTAACTCCAAAACAATGATAATAGCTAATGTCAGCCCATCTCTTTGGTTTGTACCAATAGCTATTCTTGTTTATTGGGCATACCTTGTCTTGTGTATTTCTGATTTGTTATTGTCTTATTGCAGCTCTACAAACGAAACCCTCAGCACCCTGAAGTTCGCGCAACGGGCAAAACTAATCCAGAATAATGTACTTGTAATTCTTCATTGATTAAGAGCTCCGTTATGAATGTTTGACCTGATGTAAGGTTGCTCCACTCTGATTTTCCAGGCTAAAGTAAATGAAGATGCCTCTGGGGATGTTACAGCACTCCAACAGGAAATAAGAAAGTTAAAGGTATTTACTACTGACAAATTGCATCAAACAGAAAACTTTCCTCGTTTCATACGTAGTCATGTGAGGTGATATCAAAACCTTTTCATTTATTCAAACAGGTCCAACTGACTTCTCTTCTGAAGAACCATGACTCTTGTGGGGCTCTTTCAGACTGCATATCTTCTCTTGAAGAATCCAGATACTCTGGTACATGTAAAGTAGCAGGAGAAACAAGACAAGACAAGTGTCACTGTCAGGTGCATAATTCACTGAGAGTGAAGGTATTTTTGCAACAAATTTGTGGATATCTTGCGACTCTATTATTGAACTGGCTTAATAACTGTATAACAGGTGAAAAATATGAACGATAATATGATTGGTGCTCTCAGAAGGGAAAAGATTGCTGAATCTGCCCTTCAGAAGTCCGAGGCTGAGATTGAGCGTATAGATTGCTTGGTTAGTTTGTTACAAGGACAGTTCATTTTCGTATTTTGAAAGGATATATCCTAGACAGAGACATCTCGAGATGCAAACGAAATAGGTTACATTTTAGTTCATCTTATATTTTGACCTTTTACTACAGGTTAGAGACATGGAAGAAGATGCTAAGCGCATTAAAATAATGCTTAATCTTAGGGAAGAGAAAGTTGGAGAGATGGAATTCTGTACGTCTGGTTCATTGATGACAAAAGAGTGTCTCATTGAAGAAAATAAAACTCTAAAAGGAGAGATCAAGCTTCTTCGCGACAGCATTGACAAGAATCCAGAGTTGACACGTTCAGCCTTGGAGAACACCAAGCTCCGGGAGCAGCTACAACGGTAAATTACCTATTAACTGTTTTGGAAGAGTCTTTATTTTTTAATTAAAAAAACGTCTTATACTCTGATCTTACTATCTTTACAGATATCAGAAATTTTACGAGCATGGGGAACGAGAGGCATTACTTGCTGAGGTGACAGGACTACGTGACCAGGTTTGAGAATGCCTTTACCAAATAAAATTTCAGCCAATAATTCAAGCTGAACTTTTGTCACTTGTCATGCAGCTTCTTGATGTTCTTGAAGCAAAAGATGAATCCTTTTCTAAACACGTTATGAAGGTTTGGGGAAAATATGCTATTTATTATTTTTAATCTTCTTGGAAACTGTTGTTGCTGGTTTCTAATGCGTGAACTTTGATAACACTGTAGGAGAACGAAATGGAAAAGGAATTCGAAGACTGCAGAAACATGAACTCTAGTTTGATCAGGTAATATCAAAATTATATGAAAATTCAATTATCTTTTGTGAAGGATTGACATCGCATGAAAATCATTTACCCTGTTGCATTTTTCTGTTTTGTTGTGGGATGTAGAATGATTGAATGAACCAACTTTTTAGTTCTCTGCTGTATAATTATCTTACACTTTCATCCTATTCTTGGAGTGTTTCAACATACGTCCATAACCCTGTTGTAGCACAATTCTGCTATGGCTTGTGTTTGTTAATACTATAACCTTGAACCTGAAACTTTTTAATTATACACATTGGACATAATATGCTTAATTTGACTAAATTGGAAAAGAAGCCTGCTATGGTACTGTCTCTTATGTTTTGGTGTTGCTTTTCCATGCAGAGAACTAGATGAAATACAAGCAGGACTTGGAAGATACTTGAATTTCGATCAAATACAATCCAACGTTGTAAGAATTCAGAGTGACAGAGAAATGATTGATATAAATTTTTCTTTGCTGGTGGTTTTATCTGTGTTGTACCTTTTGCAGGTTGCATCTTCCACCAGAGGAGCTGAGCAGGTTAATCAAGCTCATAAACATTTAATGGTTTGATGATTGAATATATGTACCATAAGAATCATAGTCTGAATAGTTATACTTACTAGTATTGAACATTGTTTTGCATACTTAAAATTGCTTTATAGGGAAGATTGTTTAACGCCTCTTTCCATTGAAACAGGCAGAAACAATGCCAACTATAAGTGAAATCCAAGAGGAGGTGGCTATTTCACATAGTAAAAACTATGATAGAGGTGCACTAGTGAAGACAGATGAGGGGATAGACCGGTCAATCCTGCAGTTCAAGTTAGGGAAGTTAATGAAGGACCTCGAGGAGGCCAGAACACTCAATTGTAAATATGAAAAAGATCATAAGTCGCAGTTATCTCAACAAGAAGACATTGAAGTAGTCCGTGAGCAAGTCGAGACAGAAACTGCTAGAACCATTCTTGAGTTGCAGGAAGAGGTGATTGCTCTCCAGTCTGAATTTCAAAGAAGAATCTGTAACTTGACCGAGGAAAATCAGTCGATAAAAGATACTATAACTGCTAGAGAGTCAGAAATAAGAGCACTTAACCAAGACTGGGAAAAGGCTACCTTAGAACTGACTAATTTCATCGTCGCTGGGTCCAAATCCATCAAAAATGCCTCTACACAGATTGAAAGTATCATCTGTTCATTTCCACAAGTGAATGCGTGGATAGGTGATTATGTTGAGAAGGCTGCAAAAAATTGTATAAAAAAGGAAGAAACAATTTTACTTCTACAGAAAAGCTTGGAAGATGCAAGGATATTAGTAGCAGAGATGAATTTGAAGCTGAATTCTTTAAAGGGCGCAACAATTGCTCTCAACGAATTTCAACTGGGTGGCAATGCTGCAACGACTGAAGAGGCTTTCAACTTGAATAATGATGTAGACAGGATGAGCGATGAGGTAGACACGCTTGAGAGTAACTTTAAAGCAAATCAATATTCTATTCTGAAAACAGAACGACATGCCGAAGCTGCTTTAGCTGTTACAAAATGGCTTTCTGATTCTAGAGATCAACACCAAATGATGGAAAAAGTACAAGATCAATCAGTTAAAGAATTTGGTACATTAAGTTCAATCTCTGCTTCTCTTAGTGCGGAAGGGAATGCTGATATTAGTTTGTCAAGGGATGGACATCTAAGTGACGCAACATATCCAAAGGGTGATGAGCTTTCAACATCAAGCTCTGACTTTTCAAACTGTAGATGGCAACATGATTGTGCACTGAACGTAAAGTGTCAAGGAGTTTCAAGTTCTGAATCTGACGCTCAAGAAAGTAATAACAAGATTACATCAGCAGCTTTAATTGCTAAGAATGGTTCTGCACATTCTGTTTACTGTGGAGGTATACTTTTGCTTGTTTTCTCTTATTCACCATCCTAAATTTAAGATCTGAAACGAGTAATCTTGAATGACTAAACCACCAGTTTTATTTTATATGTAAATAAAGAAGCTACAGATTTTGTTTCATGCAGAGGGGAGGCAGTCAGTTGAGAAGCCATTGACCATTATGATGGGGAGAGAAGAAACAGAATACAAATGCAGTAAACCGGTAAGCTTTTATTAGCATCGTTTCATTTTGTGAAGGTATATAAAGAAATTGGTTACATGTCAGTGACAAAGTAAACCACTGAACTTATATCTATGCAGCTTTCTTCTGGGGTATATATGGGTCTTATGCAGAGAATGGATCCTGTTAGAACTTTCTTCGATCGATTTGAGGAAGTCAATGCTACCATGAAAGAAGCTGATCTCACAATATGTGAATTAGTAAAGGCCAATGAAAAATCAAATAGTGTTACTGAAATGTGGCTTCAAACCCATGAAGAGTTAATAAGTAAGGAAAAAAATTTGATGGATGATCTTGAACAGGTCAAGTCTATACTATCTGCTTGTGAAGAAGAAAAACAAGTCTTGCTAAATCAAACACACACCACTTTGGCGGACATGGAAAATTCAGTGTCTTTGCTTGAAGAATATTTTCAGGAAATGAAAAGAGGAGTAGAAGAAACAGTAGAGGCTTTGTTTTCCCATGCCCGTTTAGCTGGAAAAGAGCTTCTCCAATTGATTTCCAACTCAAGACCATCACTTGAACAGATTGCATCTGAATTCATGGAGAGAGAGTTCACCATGTATGCAACATACCAATGCCACATTGGGAAACTGATCGATCAAATTTTGGATCAGAGAAAACAGGTTATCACTCCCAACCTTTCAGGCCAAGAAACCAATCAGTCAGTGAAGATTAATGCCATTGGGTATAATGCCGAAGATGAAGTCACTAAAAAGCAAAGCAGAGAAGAGATTGTCACAGGCTTAGAAAATGATGAAGTTGTTCAGTCACATGAAAGCCTATTATATGAGAACTTGTATCTGAAAAAGGAGCTTGAGAGAAAAGAAGCTTTGTTTGAAGGCTTGCTTTTTGATTTTAGGCTACTTCAGGAATCAGCATCAAATAAAAGAGATATCAAGAATGAAATGGATGAGCTGTTTGACGCATTATGCAAAGTACAGCTAGAGCTGGAACTGAAAGCAAGTCAAGTTCATGAGCTTTTTGTTCATAACGAGAATCTTGAAAATTGCTCCATTGACTTGAAAACGGCGTTGTTCACGTCACAGTCAGATCTAGAGCAGGCTAAACAGAGGATACAAATTCTTGCGGAGCAGAATGATGAGTTAAGGGCCCTTGTTAGTGATCTCTGTAAGGAAAAGGCTGCAGCTGAGGAGGGATTGGACGAACAAAGGGATCTTGTCAATAGGTTGGAAAAAGAAATCCTTCACTTGACTACTACAGCAGAGAAGCAATTGCTTTCTGCGGTCAAGTCCATTAAAGAAAATTTGAAAAAGACCAGCGATGAGAAAGATCAGATTGTTGACGAAATATGTTCGTTAAATAATAAGCTTGAGTTGGCCTATGCTATAGCTGATGAAAAAGAAGCAATTGCCGTAGAGGCTCATCAGGTATGTAACTTGGAGCCTTTTGTTTCTAGATGAATCATTTGATCCTTAGCAATATTGAAGAGTTGACAAGAATCTAAACTTGTTCTCATGTAGGAATCTGAAGCAAGTAAAATATATGCTGAACAAAAGGAAGAGGAGGTCAAGATTCTAGAAATTTCTGTTGAGGAACTTGAGCGTACGATAAATATATTAGAAAGACGGGTTCGTTTGCTTTCTTTTTCATTCTCTATATCTGATAGGTATTGCATGAAACTCTTATACCTACTAATATGTGAGCTATTTTGGCTTCCAGGTGTATGATATGGATGAAGAAGTAAAAAGGCATCGTACCACCCAAGATTCGTTAGAGACAGAGCTGCAAGCTCTCAGACAGAGATTGTTTCGATTTGAAAACTTCACTGGCACTATGGTCACAACCAATGAAAGCACAGAGGAATATAAGAGTCACATATCCAGGTCAGCCAACCTAAATCCTACTCAAAATATTAGTTTCTCTTGCATATCTTTCTTGGTGAAGACTGACTTTGGTAAAAATAAATGTAAAATAGGTCGACAGGGCTGCAAGGTGCGCATAGTCAGATACAAGTCCTACAGAAGGAAGTAGCAGAACAAACCAAAGAGGTGTGTTATATTATTGGAATGCTCGGCTCAATTTGTCCATGACATTTCCTGATATTAGCGCAAATGATTATTCTTTGTTTCATTACTTCTACCTTTGTCTTCCCTCACTTACAGATTAAACAGCTAAAAGAGTACATCTCCGAGATCTTACTGCATTCTGAGGCCCAATCATCTGCTTACCAAGAGAAGGTATTAGATGTGTAGACTTTAGCAGTCCTCTGCACTTGGCTTGATTGTTGAATAAATTAGCACCAGCAGATTACTAGTTTCCGCGCTACACATTCTGCTCATATTTGTGTCTCTGTTGGCGTTCTTGCTAAAAAAAAGCCATGTCATGATTTGAAAAAAGAATCAAGAATAGTAACTATTTCTGATTTCTATCGTGATGATCTGAAGGAGGCAAAATTTGATAACAATGGTGTATATTTCGATTAGCACCTGGAAGAGTTGTTTTCCTTATTTCGTAGCTCATATAGTTTCTTTGTTTCCAATCTCAACAGTATAAGACTCTGGAGGTCATGATTCGAGACTTCAAACTAGAGGATTCAAGTTCGTCAGCTGCAGAGACCATATCACATAAAACTGAAAAAAGCTCAACAAGGAGTAGAGGTTCAAGTTCACCCTTCAGATGTATAGTTGGGTTGGTACAACAGATGAAACTGGAGAAGGATCAGGAATTGACAATGGCAAGGGTTCGTGTTGAAGAATTGGAGTCATTGCTAGCTGTTAAACAGAAAGAGGTTTAGCCTACCTTCATTTGATTGTTATTTTTGTGTGGAGTGCTCACAGATCTTTAAATGAATGTGTTGCCAGCAGATGATTTTCATTTCACCTTGATTTCGATTTAAAGTGACTGATCAGTGAATATTTTCTCGTTGGAACAGATTTGCACATTGAACACGAGGATAGCTGCAGCTGATAGCATGACTCATGATGTGATTCGGGATTTACTTGGTGTGAAAATGGATATAACCAGCTATGCTGTAAGTATATCAGAATATATGCCATCTTCAAAAGACTTCATAGGCAGTTTTTCTGAATGTATCGGTTTCTTCATTGGGATATTTCAGGAGTTGATTGACCAGCACCAGGTCCAAAGAGTGGTTGAAAAGGCTCAGCAACATGCTGAAGAGATCCTGTCCAAGGTGATGATACTATATACTTGACGGCATCTATTTAAGTTACTTGGTATTCAATTTTGTTATTGATACCTTTCTTTCTCTTTCAATTTTAGGAGCAAGAAGTCATGAACCTGAAGAGACATATTGATTATCTATTTAAGGATAGAGAGAGGTTAGGCCTATTCTACTTATACTAGAACTGTTCTGTCACGAGCCAAAGTGCTTATTTTTCTCTCGGGATGTTCCTGCCTTTTTTTGGACAGTTGCATGTCAGAGTTGAACAAGAAAGATACAGATGTTCTTGCGACACAGATATCATTAGACCAACTACAAGAGCGAGTTCAGTTGCTTTCTATGCAAAACGAAATGCTTAAGGTAATTAGGAGTTTAATCTACCTATATTCTCACCACCAGTTCTATTTATCATATTTCTATTCCTTAACTCACTGATTCTTTGTATCTTCCGTTTTGCAGAATGACAAGAGCAATTTGCTGAGGAAGTTAGCTGAACTTGATCGAACAGTCCACAATGCACAGGCCAGTAACCATCGTGTTCCACAGACAACAAAGGTATATGTATAACGGGCTGCCTTTGCTTACTGCATGTGGCTGAAACCAATCATAATGGAAAAGAACTCAATGGTTGATTCTAAGATTCTGAATTTCGTTTTATCAAACAGGATACAGCGTCATTTAAACTTGCTGATACTGATTATACCAAGAGACTGGAAAACGCTCAGAAGCTTCTTTCCCATGCTAATAACGAATTGGCAAAGTATCGCAAAACGAGCAATAACCATCCATCTACAAGAACTCAAGGACAGAGCTCTGGTACAAGATATCGGTAAAGAGTTTTTTTTTTAAAGCTTCTCTTCTCCTGGGTTTGTTCTTGAGAGTATATATCGCACGAGTCAAACCTATGAAGCTAGTCAAGCAATCAGAACAAGGCAGAGTGTTTTATATGGCTTGATCGTCCATAAACAAGTCAACTTTCCAGTAGCTTGATGGAATTACGTTCTTGACTTGTTTTTGGTTAACTTTTTGTGTGTGAGTGTCTTAAATTGGAATTGTTGTGTATAAGAATGCATATAACATGTTGCTGCAATTGGCCTGTTGTTGTATTTGTATGTTTATATGCTCCGAACATTTCTTATTGCTAATAAAATAATGGTTTTGTTCCTCATCTAACAACGGAGTAAACGTGAATCAAAGATATGATCGGAGCAAATAGCACAAAAAGATTACCATAAAATCAGGCTACGTCTGTCTCCACTTCAACGACTCATCCTGAGACAATTTTCATAGGAGTAAAAGACACAGGTGAAACTCAGACCGAGCTTTAAGATGAAATTTTGCATGATCAAACGTGGGAGAGAGTGTATGACTATGAGTTAATCATGATATACTCTCTTCTCTTCTTCTTCTCTTGTACTTGGTTTGTTCTAGAGAGAGTATATATATCGCACATGCCTACATGAGTCAAACCTATGAAGATAGTCCAGCAATCATAACAATGTGTTGTTATTGGTCTGTTTTTGTATTTGTATGTTAATATATCTATAAATGAAGAGATTGAATCGGTGAATGTAAATACGAGGTAACATCAACATTTTCCCATTGCTAATAGAATTATAGTTAAAACTTTTGTTCCTCCTCTAATTACGGAGTAAACATGAACTCAAGATTACTCGTCTTAAATTTGTAGATAACTACGACAAAACACAAAAATAAGACCTTAGAGGACTTATATGTTCGGAGCAAATGGCACAAAGAGGTTCCCATGACTTCATGCTGCATCTGCCTCCATCTTCGAAGACTCATCCTGAGACAATTTTCCAGAGGAACAAAGACATGTGAAGCTCAGACCGAGTTTAAAGATGAGATCTTGCATGATCAATGTGGAAGAGTGTGGGCAAATGGTTATCCAGAAACAGAAAAGCATCATCTTAGCAAAAAAAACTATAGAAAGCAAAGCAGGAAGGAGCATCAAACCACACACCTTAATACAGACGTAGATGTAATGGACATCAGGGTTTTTGCCTATCGCAGATTCCACTGAACTTCCATCAGCATCTAGAGGAAGAGGTTTTGTCAGTTCCCATTTTGGGGTGTCTAACGGTTGATCGGTTAAACTTTTGTCTGCATTAAAAAGACAGCTAGTCTAAGTTTAGTAGAGAACAGTGAACTTTTATCCACAACTAAGTACAAGATACAAATTTAACGATGGTTTCTGAGTGAAAGCTGACCTATAACATGGAGTTTGGTTGTCCAAGAGCATGATTCTTTAAACAGGCGAAGACGGTAAATCGGAGCACCATATGTAATCTACAGAGAACCATCTAAATATCACTTTGCATTCAACAAACATAGACACATAAGAATAAAAAGTGATACGAAAATATTACCAGGATATAGACTCCTTTATCCTTGAGGACCCTATAGGTTTCATCAACTGCTTTCATTATAGGTGAAAGAATCAAGAAAGAAATAGAAAAAGAAGAAGCTAGAACAGATAAACAGAAACCATTCAACATTTCATGCCAAGTACCTCCAAACCTCTTCAAGCATTTGTGTTGAGTATTGCCTCGAATTACTCCCACACTAATACATGTAAAAAGTATAAGACTTAGTGAGAAATCGAGCATCTAGAGATAACATAAGTAAAGAGAAAGTAGACCTCACTCACCAAAATGGAGTCTAAGGTTCCTGAAAACACACACACAAAAATCCAAAATGTTATACAAATGAAACATAATGCATTTTAGGCTAGTAATGATATTCAAACAAGTAGTAAGAACACCTTTATCGATAACAGCATCAAAAGAAGCATCTTCAAATGCTTTCATATCACGCACATCCATCTTCAAATCTGTTTTATTTTTCACGTTATCCAAAAATACACAAGTTCATGCTAAATCTAGTAATATACCCGATTAAGGCAGACACAGATATGTCTCTTCCCAAATTGCAACATTAAGTAGAAGAATCAACAAATGTAAAAAAAAAACCAAAAAAACAACGTTACATTTGAGCTGAGGACGATCAGAGTATTTCTTAATCATGGTATCAATCACCACTGATGATATATCAATACTGACTACATCTTCGTATCCATCATCCACCATTCCTTCGCTAAACGCTACATTAAAAGTTCGAAACAACTAATGACCAAAACGGATCCATAATACACACAAAACTGTGAAATCAAAAGAGTTGTTTTCTTCTATATACCTGAGTTTCCACAGCCAATGACGAGGACTCGTTGATTACGTTGAGGAACATAGAGATTGATGAGAGGAGCTAAAGGTGAATACTTCTGGTACCAATCAAACGGTTCAGATTCATTCTTGTAACGATCGTCCCAATACCATTGCTCGCTGTAAGATTGCGTTGGTGCCTCTGTAGCCATCTCCGTCGTTAACTTTTCCGATTTCGCTTCACTCTCTGATCAAAAGGAAGAAGGAGACAGAAGAAAGATACACGAGCGACCACGGTGGTCCAAATCTTCCACGTGGCATATTTATTTAATAACCGACCGGTTCACCGGTTTGATTAAACATTTAAGATTAAACCCGTTAAAAATCGAAATAACCGGAATACAAACCACTTTTCAGCAGTCACCCCTAAAAGCAAACACACCAAAATCAATCAGAGGGTTACATTGTTTGATACCATGCTACTCTTCTGCAGTAGCATTGCCACTGCCTTTCTTAGTTCCTTCCTACTGCATAACTGTGGCAAAATATCACGGAACGTTATCGAACTAGAATACACACCATTAGAAACCATCTCCTGGAAAATGTCTAAGGCGGTATTAAAATCACCAACTTGACGAAACCCATGAATCAAAGTGGTGTAAGTAATTACATTAGCAACTATTCCTCTTCGATACATCTCGCAGAAAAGATTCATCCCATCTTTAACCCTTGTTGCTTTACAGTAACCATTAATGAGTGTATTAAACGTTGAGCAGCTCTTGGATACCTTTCTCGCCTGAGCTAGTTTGTTCTGCTTGCAGAGTCCATGGATCATTGAGTTATAGGTTATAGTATCGGGGACTAGACCTCTACGGATCATCTCTGCATATAATTTTTCAGCCCTACCTAACGAGCTGAATCTGATCATCATATTGTAAGTTTGAACATCAGGTTGCAATCCACTGATGAGGAGATTAGTGAATATATTCCCTGCTTCGTCAAACTTACCAGCCTTGCACAGTCCATGGATGATGATGTTATAACCAGCTGTATCCATATCCATGTTACTCTCCCGCATGACCTTAAACATTTTCAAAGCCTTTTCTAGTTTCCCATTATCGCAAAAAGCAGAGAAAGTATTGATCAGGAAGCTGCTCGGTCTGGGTTATACACAATTTCAACACCTTGAAGATCCAATTCCACTGTTTTGTGTGTGTTTTTGATGAAGACACTTCATCTAGATTATTAGTGAGTGACTTTGAAAATCATTTGGCTTGTTTAAGACTCTTGGTATTGTTTCTCTTCATTGATATACAAACTAGAAGATGCACACTGAATCTTATATATCTGAATCAGGAATTAAATTTCAACAAGTAAAAATTCTTTTTCATTATTTCCAAGTGATGCTTATCCTCGTTTATGTGTTTTTCGTTCTTTTTTTTGGGAATCCCCTTGTTTAAGGGGTGTAGTATATATGCTTGCTAAGTTGATGTTTATTCTTGCTTTTTGATTCTGCAACCTCACAGGGCATAAGTCTAAACATGGAAAAAGCTAAAATCCTTACAAGCAAAGTATAAAGGTTTGATCCTAAAAAACACAAGATTCATTCTATAAATAGAAATTTAATATACTGATGCTTATCTGTATATTGACTAGTTTTCTCTCTCGTTTCTGCATATCTTCTCATGGCCAGTTCCGGTGATTATGATGGTATCATCTCACTCTCCCTCTATATTCTTCACTTACCCTATCTGATTAAATACACTGACGTACCAGCCGTGAATGGTATATGTATATGTGCATATGGTCCTATAGATAGACCATTGAATGATATACATCATAGGAAACCAAGTGTGATAGTTAAGATTTCAACCTTTGGATGATGTTGTTGCCCTGTTTTGTTACGGATAGTGTAATTAGATTGATTTCTCCTTCCACTTAAAGGTAAAATGTATAAGTAAATTTGCACAAAGGTAACTTTTGTGAGAAATGCTTGCAGAAATTATAAAGTCTATATCTGATGCCCCACCAACACATTACATGGTCAAGATAGAGTCTTTCTCACTCCTTACAAAGCATGCTATTGAGAGATATGAAACTGAGAGCTTTGAAGCTGGTGGCTACAAATGGTATGCCATCATTGTTACACAACCTTTTCTTTAGTAATTAACAAAACCCTTTTGTGATTGAAGATTAATCATCATAACACGTGCTGGTATCTTAAACCCTGTTTACTGTTGGAACATGCCTCAACTTTTTCAGTGCTTTTTGTTGATGGGATTCTATTCTACATTGCTTTAGGGTGTGGTCAGTAGTTATGTTTTGGAAAATTTTCTTTTATTCAAAAGTAAATGTTACATCCTCTTTTTCTCTCTAAGTAGTGGACTAGTATAAAGTCTCTCTGGTCATGGTTTTCAACTTTTCCAACTCATAGTGGATCGTTTCTCATGTGAAATCTGGACCCATCTTTGTTTCTATTTTCCTGTGTCCAATTAAATACGGTGAATTTAGTCAATTACTGTGCATTAGTATTAACATGTCTAACATAATATGTGGTCTTGCTTGCAGGAAACTGGTTCTGTACCCAAATGGAAACAAGAGCAAGAATACGAAAGACCATGTTTCTGTTTACTTGTCTCTTGCGGACTCTAGTTCATTAAGTCCAGGGTGGGAGGTTTATGCAGTTTTCCGTCTGTATTTACTGGATCAAAACAAAGATAACTATTTGATTCTACAAGGTATCTTTAACTTCTTCAAACAGTATGTTTCTCTCATCCTTGTCCCACTCTTAGTATGCATTTTGTGTTGCAGGAAACGAGAGACGGTTTCATTCGGTGAAGCGCGAATGGGGATTTGATAAATTCATCCCAACCGGTACCTTCTCTGATGCGTCAAACGGTTACCTTATGGAAGACACATGTATGTTTGGAGCTGATGTGTTTGTTTCTAAGGAGAGAAGAAGTGGGAGAGGAGAATGTTTATCAATGATTAAAGATGCTACTAGCTCTAAACACGTCTGGAAAATTGAGAATTTCTCCAAGTTAGACAAAGAGAGCTATGACTCTAATGCTTTCTTCGCTGGAGATAGAAAATGGTAACACAAATTTGCCAACAATCCCAAAGCAACCGTAGCTTTAAGCTAATAAATGGTACTACTAATGCAGGAAGATAGAGTTTTATCCTACGGGAACAAAGCAAGGAACAGGAACCCATCTTTCTATCTATCTGACCCTTGTTGATCCTGAAACCATTTCAGATGGTACAAAGATATTTGTAGAGTTTACAATTCGAATATTTGATCAGTTACAAGGCAGACACATTGCCGGGAAGGGTAAACACCGCAAACTCAATCACATACTTGTTATATGAATGTGAATGTGTTCACCTCTTGATCTGTAAGTTCTCTGGTTTACAGTTACTAAATGGTTTAGTCGATCAAGCTCGGAGCATGGATGGGTGAAATATGTATCCATGGTTTATTTCACGCAGCCAAACAGTGGTCTGTTGCTCAAAGATGTATGTCTTGTTGAAGCTGATGTATGCGTTCATGGAATCACCAGTGCAATCTAATCTCATCATGTTTTAACTCTTACAATAAAGTCTCACTTGCCTCTCTGTTTAAGGACTCGTCAAAGCCAAAATATTTGATATTGATAATGCAAACAAAGGAGACTAATGTCGAATATTATTCTCTTATATGATTTTCTTCTCAAAATAAGTAAGAAATACATATTATGAATTTAACTTTCTTAGCACAAGAATACCATATAAATAATTATATAAATTCCCAGCTGCTTAGCTTTTTTCTTCAAAGTTGAAAACAAAATGAATAAACCCATCTCAGAGTTGAAACTAAAGAGGCAGAAAGAGCCTAAAATACAGAGAACAAGACTGATTCTGGACAGAAGTGAAACAGAGGCTGACAGGTTTCAAGCTTGGACCTTGTTAGACTTGAGTGGCTTGACTACCTCCCAGGTGAAATCAGCATCGTCCCTTCCAAAGTGACCATAGGCAGCAGTCTTCAAGAACCTACCATTACCTCCTCTCTTCAGATCCAAGTTAATGGAGATCATACCTGGCCTGAAATCAAAACTCTCCTTCACAATCTCAAGAATCTCCTTGTCTGGTATCTTTCCTGTTCCATAACTGTCCACGAACACAGACAATGGCTCAGGGACACCAATGGCATACGAGACTTGCACAATGACCCGCCTCGCTAGCCCACTGGCTACAATGCTCTTAGCTGCTTGCCTAACGATGTAAGCCCCACTCCTGTCAACCTTGGTTGGGTCCTTTCCAGAGAAAGCACCACCTCCGTGTGCACCCCAACCACCATAAGTATCGATGATGATCTTACGGCCGGTAAGCCCTGCATCTCCATGAGGACCTCCGATAACAAAACGACCAGATGGGTTGAGATGGAAGATGGTTTTCTCATCAAGGTATTTCTCTGGGATCACTGGCTTGATCACATGCTCCTTAAGATCAGCTGCGATCTCATCGTTAGTCACAGTCTCGTCATGCTGTGTTGAGATGAGAACAGTGTGGACACGTACAGGAACCATGGCTCCGCTTTCGTTGATGTACTCAATAGTGACTTGAGTCTTACCATCTGGCCTCAACCAAGGGCAAGTTCCATTCTTGCGAACTTCAGTGAGTTTAGCTCCAAGCTTAGTAGCGAGAACGTGAGTAAGAGGCATGAGCTCAGGAGTCTCATCAGTAGCATACCCAAACATGTGACCTTGGTCACCAGCTCCAACCTCCTCTGGCTTCTTGGTGAGATGACCATGAACACCTTGTGCAATGTCAGGACTCTGTTGCTCAATGTTAACCAGAACCTTGCAATTGTCAGCATCTAGACCAACGTCAGCAGAGACGAATCCAATCTCACGGCATGTTTTACGAACAATCTGCTCGTAATCAACGTTAGCCTTGGTGGTGATTTCTCCAAAAACCATGACCATGTTAGTCTTGGTACAAGTCTCACAAGCAACTTTGCTCTCAGGGTCTTGTTCAAGGCAAGCATCGAGGATAGCGTCGGAGATCTGATCACAAAGCTTGTCGGGATGTCCCTCGTTGACGGATTCAGATGTGAACAAAAAAGATTCCATTTTTCCGATCTGATTCACGAAAGAAACCTAATACAGAGCAGAGAAATCAAACAAGATCAATGAGAAGTAGTATAAACACACATAACAAACTCGAATCAATTAAAAATTGGAATCTAGATTCAATAACCAGATCTATAAATCAACACTTCTCTCAAACAAAAATCGACACTTGGTTCAAATTCTACAGAAATGCAGGAATCTTGAGAAAGTATGAATCGAAGAAAAGTGAACATACCTTAAAAGGAGATTAGTAATGAAGGTTGAGCTAAAGAAATGTGGTGGTAGTAGTAGTACGAAGGTGAAGGAGGAGCGTATAAGCTTTATATATACGAGCTCGTCGAGGGGGTTGGTGTAAGATCGTAATTTCGTCCAGATTCATTCCCAGTTTCATCTAACTGTGTTCAGACAATGAGATCTAGATATCTGACGGTTCAGATTAGATCTAGAAATGTAAGAAGGTTTTAAACCGTTGGATTTGCTTCACTGGACCACCGCGTGCGAGTACAACTTGACAGCATCTAATGAAGAAGATTGCGAATCACGACGATTATAATAATAGTTATCGGTACTCAAATTAATGCTGCAAATTAGATATTTTTGAGCATGTAAAGTGAATTTAAAGAGTTAATGATAATTAATGTCGTAAATCATGAAGAAGTTGTGTGATTAGAGAAGGGTTTGTGTGATTGTGTCGGTGAACATAATTAGAGATTATACACACACAGGCTGTCTCTTTACTCTTTTATAGAAGGGTCCACTTGCCACCGGTAAAATGACAACATAGAATTCTTCTTTTGTTTGCTTTTTAGTAGTGTCGGCTAGCTTAGGTTGTCAAATATGACTGACTATTGTTGGGTGGTCTAAATCTGATCTTGTCTGATCCGAAAAAGGTAAAACTGCACAGTTACGCCAATATGCGAAGTTCATGTCCGGTCTGAAAAGGCTAGATTTAGTTATTGGGCTCAAAATGGGCCAAGGCCTTGCAAATAACGAAATACACCAAGCGATAAAATTTGAAGCCCATGACTATGAGGCAGTTGTTATTTGTTAAGTTAGAGAAGAAATTGGAACAAAATACACTAAAACCTTCTATAAATTAATAGGTCAAGGGACTGGCACCTCCTAGAGGATTCCGATCCGCTCTTATCCAAAGATCGGAGCTTTACAAAGAAGCACCGTGCTCAAGCCAAAGCAGCAACGAAGGAGAAATTACCTGCAAAAATGATGACATTGTCCGATCTTCCAAGTGATTTGGCAGAGGAGGTTCTGTCTAAGATTCCGGTGACATCTCTGAGAGGGGTCAGAGCTACTTGCAAAAAGTGGAACACTTTATCCAAAGATCGGAGCTTTACAAGGAAACACCTTGCTCAAGCCAAAGCAGCGGCAGCAAGGGAGTTTATGGTGGTCATGGTGATGGATTTTCAGGTTTATTTGATGGGCATCAATCTCCATAAGGACGTTGACGCAACTATAAACGGTCAAGGTAAACTTATTAGCTTAGACGATTCCAATCAAGTCGATATATCTTACGTCTATCACTGCGACAGTTTAGTCTTATGCATCCCAAAAGACTGCGCTAGGCTTGTTGTTTGGAATCCGTATTGGGGCCAAACCTTATGGTTCAAGCCCACTAGTCTTCGCCATTTTCCGCACTGGTATATGTATGCTATTGGATACCAGATGCGAAGAGGAAACCGAGACGCGAAAACTTCAAGGTGGTTGTTGACTTGTAGACCGACGACCAAAACTATCACAAAGAACACGATCGATCACCTTTGAAAGTCAAAAGATAGATACTCGCTTCACATCTATATTTTACAACTTTATTATATTCCACACAAATCATATACTATACATACATTAGTCTCCTTTTATTAAATACCAGCCGTCTATTTTGGTTTTTCTTATTACATGCTTAAAAATACCAAATGCACAAAGAAGGATACTTTTACCCACTACAAAATATGGACTTATCTGAAAATTTTTATCGAACACATTTTTCTTATTGAAATAGTTACCTATGTATTAGTACATATATTTTGTTACGGGAAATTCAAAAAATTTTATATACAACCAATCAAATGGCTAATTAATAAGTGGATTAAGACCTTTGACCTCAAAACACGACCAAGTAAAATAACTTCAAGTTGATTGATAAAGGCGTACTATAAAGAGTAGACAAATTGCTAACATGCGCCTAAGCGCACCCTATATATCATTTACTGTAAATTTCCGCCGGGAAGAAAAGTCTGCGTTTCTTCACCAACCCTACACGAACCAAGATAGATAGAAACCTTCTCCTTCTTCTGCTTCTTTTATCATCGGAGAATTCGAATCTTCTTTTCCTCTTTTTGAGATTCTCTAATTATCCTTTTGGAAGAGGTAATTCGCTATCTTCTTCTTCTTCTTCTTACCAACTCGCTTAAATTTCTCTTTTTTGGGTCTTTCCCCGTATTTATCTGTAAAATTTGTTTCTAGGGTTCGATTTCATGCCGATTAGATTGTGTTAACGGATTTTTCGGAGTTTATTGATAGTTATTTCAGTTTGAAATCCATTTTAGGGGTTACGATCGTTGACTTGTGATAAGTCTAGGTCACCAAATGTATCATTTCTTAGTGTCTCGATTTTTATCGAATTATGCTCTCGTAATGAAACTTCATCATCATGTAGATGAAGGATTTTACTCTTCTGATACAAAAATTTGTTTTTTGTGAAAAAAAATCTGTTTCCTTTTTTGTTCTGCTTAAACCCTATAATTAGAAACTTTCGTCGAGCATTTCTCTATAAGTTTGTACAGTTTGCTCTATTTCATTTGGGGAAGAAATTAGTTACTTCTAAATTTTCGTATGTTATAAAGTCTTGTTCTGCAACACCATTACTGACGTTTTTGCGTTATGAATATACTGATACAGTTTCGTGTGAGAGAGAAGCGTAATGGGCTGCTTTGGTTGTTGTGGTGGTGGTGAGGATTTCCGTAGAGTTTCTGAAACTGGACCAAAGCCAGTGCATAACACTGGAGGTAGCTTAGTTTACCCCATATCAGTATTTCTCTTTTGGTGGCTAAGTTAATGAACTTTATTAATTGTTCTTAAGGTTACAATGGAGGTCACCATCAAAGGGCAGATCCACCCAAAAACCTTCCAGTCATTCAGATGCAGCCTATCTCTGTTGCGGCCATTCCAGCTGATGAATTGAGGGATATAACGGATAACTATGGTTCAAAGTCCTTGATTGGTGAGGGTTCATATGGAAGAGTCTTTTATGGTATTCTTAAAAGTGGTAAAGCAGCTGCCATTAAGAAACTGGATTCTAGTAAGCAACCAGATCAAGAATTTCTCGCCCAGGTAGATGCTATAGAGTATATTATTGCAGTCTTGTTGGGCCTAGACCTTATACTTCCTATGCTCTGATAGTTCTGCACGAAGTCACTCTGTTGTGGTTGTTTTGTCGTATTTGGCTTTGTTACTGACATGACCAACTTTAACAGGTATCAATGGTTTCGAGATTGCGACAAGAAAATGTTGTTGCGCTTCTGGGCTATTGTGTTGATGGCCCACTCCGTGTTCTTGCTTATGAATATGCTCCTAATGGATCTCTTCATGATATTCTTCATGGTAAGTTACTAATGTAAAACATCGAAGGAAGATCAATACCATTTTTCCAAGATCTTCAGAGGAGAAACTAATGAACTGTGGTGAATTCACTGGTGCAGGTCGAAAAGGTGTTAAAGGGGCACAGCCAGGTCCTGTTCTGTCGTGGCACCAGAGAGTCAAAATTGCTGTTGGTGCGGCTAGAGGACTCGAGTACTTGCATGAGAAGGCAAACCCTCATGTTATCCACAGAGACATCAAATCCAGCAATGTACTTCTGTTCGATGATGATGTTGCCAAGATTGCTGATTTTGATTTGTCCAACCAAGCCCCTGACATGGCTGCTCGCCTTCACTCAACCCGTGTGCTCGGAACCTTTGGCTATCACGCTCCAGAGTAAGCTCCTTTAGAGATATCATTTATCTGGAACAGTGATATTTTGATTTGTTTACACTCAAGTCGTGCTGAGAATCTTTTGTTATCATTATCTAATGTTCTGATGCACTAAGTCCTTCACTTGGACTAAGCTTTGATAATCATATTTTCATACATTTACACTTCTGTATGTCTTGCATTTCTTCCCATTGACCAAACTAGATTCTTAAACATATTTGGTTCTGCAATTTAGGTATGCAATGACGGGGACGTTGAGCACAAAGAGTGATGTCTATAGTTTTGGCGTTGTTCTGCTGGAGCTCCTCACAGGTCGTAAACCAGTTGATCATACCTTACCACGTGGACAGCAGAGTGTCGTGACATGGGTAATACATCGGTCTCTGCTTCTTCTTCTGGTTGACTCATATTTATAAGAAAATCTTAGAAAATACATGATTTATTCAGTCAATTAGGAGAATGACCAAAAAAATCCTCTAGCAACTTCGCAACACCTCTTTGCATCTATAGAAATCATTGATTTGGTGTAGTCAATTCTTTTCTAGAAAGAAATTTCTTAAACTAGAATTTATTAAATAAGAAAAACCAAGTGCCAATTGTTTTTTTAAGAAAGAAATTTTCCTGGATAAAGGTGGGTTTCTGTACGTGAAGCCTTTCTGAAGCAAACTCTGCTTACTTGTGAGATATTAGAGACTCTGAACTTTCCCTATAGACAAAAACCAGTAGTCAATGATAACGCTTTTGTTTGTCTCAGGCAACCCCTAAATTGAGTGAAGACAAGGTGAAGCAGTGTGTTGACGCAAGACTAAACGGAGAATATCCTCCCAAAGCTGTTGCTAAGGTAATTTCCCCCAAAACTTTGTCATACTTCTCACTGTTGCAGTAGAAAAGGTTTACCTTAGGATTTGACTACTTCTCCATCCGTTGCACCCCGCAATCAACTACAACAGCTAAAACTTGTCTGCCTGGTTGAAAAAACAAAAATGAATTTGATTTGATTCCCTCTTGATGTGTTGTTCCCTATGATATGCCTAGATTTGCAACCCAAAACCTCGAGTCTGATTTTGGTTTTCTCTTATGACTCATTGTGATCAGCTGGCTGCGGTAGCTGCACTGTGTGTGCAATATGAGGCAGACTTCAGGCCTAACATGAGCATAGTGGTGAAGGCTCTTCAGCCGTTGCTCAATCCTCCTCGTTCTGCTCCCCAGACTCCACACAGGAACCCGTATTGATATGCTCTAGTCTGATATCACCCTTTATGATCATCACTATTTCATTTGTTTTTGTTTGAATCCGATTTGTGTAAATTTGTGAAATAGGCGTTTATTCTCTCATAAACCCCCTGCCACTTCACTGAAAATCTTACTTGGAAAGACCTGAATGTTACTGTATTTCTATATTATTTCATGCATGTGAATGTGATGCAAGTCTCTACTAATGCTACGATATGCGAGGTAAAGATATACCAATACTCTGTTTGTGCGTCTGTCTGTACAAGCTCAACTCTTTTCGATCTTGAATGCATCTTAATCACTAAAGGAATTATTGGGAAAAAATCTTTAAGGATCCAAATAAAATTTATCTTGTAAAATATGTCTGTAACTGACTCTGTATGAAGGTAATAAAATGTGCAACAAATCTCTCCTTCTCCAGACAAAAGAAACAAGTCTTGTTCTTCTCTGTATCTATATATATCACATAATTAACTTATAGACACAGTAAAGAATCTAAACAATCTCCAAAGAATCTAAAAGTTTTCCTTGTTTTTAACCCTTAAGTCATAAAGGAGGGTCCATGTTTCTGTTTCTTGCTCAAATCTTTGCATCTGTTGTTATATCATTATCTTTATTCGTGTCTGTGCTTTCTCTATGCGTCTCTGCGTTCTGATTTCTCCTTCTTCTTCGTTCCTGATCAAAACATTCATCAAACCAATTATGAACATTCTAGTTTCCACAGAAGAAAATCAGTTTATTTCTGCATTGTTTGTCATTATGACTACCTCTCTAGGCATCACAGGGTATTCATCAGATTCAAGCATTCGAGCCACTTGACTCATCTTTGGCCTCTTGTCTGCATCAGGATCAACGCATCTTAAAGCTGTCAAAAGTGCTCGTTTAAGTTCGCTTGTTGTTGGTTTGATCTCAAGCTCTTTATCCACCACTTCCTCAAACTGTTTCTGTTGAACCATTAGCTTTAACCACTCCACCATATGCACCTAAAAACACATTTCAAATTTCAAGAATCAAGATCAACCTCTGCTTTCAGAGTATTCTACAATCTAGAGAAAAGATGAATGTTTTGTATACCTCTTCTTTAGGCCGCGCATAATCCACTGGATACCTTCCAGTAATAGCTTCCAAGAGAACAACACCATAGCTGTACACATCGCTCTTTTCGTTTAGGAGACCAGAGTTAGCGTATTCAGGTGCGACATACCTGAACATTCATCAATGGAACAGAGAAATATGCTTCATTAACCAATGCAGATTATGAAAAGTAAAGTTATAGCTATAGCATACAGTTTCTTACTCACCCGAATGTACCCATAACTCGAGTACTGACGTAATTTGAATCAGCTCCAAGCAATTTAGCAAGACCGAAATCAGATAACTTTGCGTCAAAGTTGTCATCCATCAGTATATTGCTTGATTTTATGTCTCTATGCACCACTTTTGGCTCAATAGCTTCGTGAAGATAAGCCAGTCTGTGTAAGAAAAATGCAATCCACACTTTCTCATGAGCTTACATTACTAGAAAACAAGTAACAAGAATCATCAAGTGGTTAACTTACGCCTTTGCAGTGCCAACAAGAACTTTGATGCGAGCCTCCCAAGTGAGATGCCCTTTGTGAATCATGTCTCCATGAAGCCATTGCTCTAAGTTCCCATTGTTCATGTACTCATAAACCAGCATCCTATGTGTTCCTTCAACGCAATATCCAAGAAGCCGAACTAAGTTCTTATGCCGGACATGTCCTATAGCTTCCACCTCAACTCTGAAATCTTTATCAGCTTGACCTCTAATGTAACAAAAAACAATTATTACATCTCAGAGATGAACAATGATAGTAGATAAAGAAAGGTGTTATCAGAAATCTTACGGATTGTTGAGCAACTTTTTGACAGCCACAGGGGTTTTGTTAGTCAAAGTTCCATGGTAAACAACTCCATAACCACCATCTCCGATGATACTCTCCTTGGAGAAATGATTAGTCGCGAGTTGAAGGTCACGGAGAGTGAACCAATGACCCCAACCAATGTGAGAAACCTCAGGAAGACCCAAGAGAGGTGAAGGAGCTGTTGTTGAAGGAGTACTAGGAGGCAAATGTGACCCAACCAGGGGTTTTTTCTCCAAAGAACCAGAGAACTTATCGCCATTCTCGATGTCCTCAACGAATTTCTCATCAAGAGTTTGGTAAGAAGTACCATTGTTGTTAGATGAACCATGATCAACACTTATTTCTTTTATTTCTTCGGTAAAGCGAGGGCTTTGAGTTACAGGAAGCGTTGTAGCATTAGATCTTTTGGACTTTTTACGGAAGCTGAGCCAAACTGAAAGGACAAGGATTACTATGAAGGCTGCAAAGAGAGCAATCACTATGATCTCCCACAGTTCAAGAACACCGTATCTCTTGGTTAAAGTTCGTTTTAGCTGAGATGTCATATTTCACAGAGACTTGTATGTGTATATATGTACCTGCAGAATTTGAAATGGATTATCAATGTTATCAAGAACCTAAAAGATCAGTGGAAAGAGGAAGAAACAGAAGCTAATGGTGAATGCTATAGTCAATTCTCAGATCTTACTCTAAAGATATTGGAAAAATTAATCAAATGAAGAAGTCCAACAAGGGGTTTAGTCTAATCATAATCCAAAAACATAAGCTTTGATCACAAAAGGAGCTAAAAGCAACAGAACCAAACAGAGCAAAGTGAAAAAAGCAGAGCATATAAGAAATTCAATCTTATCCTGAGAAAATCAAGAACATCTAAATCTGATACCAATGAGATGAGACAAACAAAAGGTTTGGGCTGTAAAAATTTACAAGTTCCATAAACATATCAACTTCTGAATCATACAAAAGTCATACACTTTAAAACCTCAGAAACTATTCCGACAACAGAATCAGATCACGTGAGCTATATTATAACTGTAAGAAGCTAAAAAGTCTGAAACCCAGAAAAAAAAGTAAGAAACTTATAAGCTTCCAAGGCAAACCCACAAACAAAGATCGAACCTTGAACTTTTGAAACTACAGAGATTCAAAAATAAAGATATTTCGATTCTAATTAACACAATACCTCCTTTATGAACAAATTTCCTCTGTTTCTTCTTTCTATATCCGGCTGGGAGATGGAAACTACAACTCATCCATAAACATATAGAAAACGAAACAAGAACAAAAAAAGAAACAAATCAGTGAGATTATATATCCATTTTCAGAAATCTTGAGAGAGAGATCTTTGTAGGGTTTCCATAGGTGAGCTGAGAGGAAAAAGAGGGAGGGAAATAGAGAAAGAAGTTTGAAGCTTTCTTTGTTGTTTCTTCTTCTGGAATATTTTTTATGCTTTGTGGGCTCTGTGTTTGCTTTTTCTATATTTTCGTCTTTTTCTTGTTTTACTAGTCTTTTTCTAAATAAAAATCATATTTTAAAAGATTTCATTCATTTGATAAATAAATAAAAAGATTTCCATTAATCATTTTTCGGCGTTAAATTATTCATTTCATTTTTCTTTCTTAGGTATATTAATAAACTTTATTTGTAAATTGTTACTATAGAGATTTAATCTCTCTTCTCTTTTTTTTTTTTTT
>Ga0041059_1000773_pt1 | contig 25033 bp, 26 predicted proteins | sample AraColnosormetaG_FD_56232 | JGI IMG/M metagenome (GOLD analysis project Ga0041059, IMG submission 56232) | Arabidopsis roots microbial communities from North Carolina, USA - Col MF nosort | ecosystem: Host-associated > Plants > Roots > Unclassified | place: USA: North Carolina | collected... | reverse complement strand
AGAGAGAGAGAGAGAGAGAGAGAGGAGAAAATGAGAATGAAGATCGACACAGACAGCATTGTAGTGCCATTGAGTTTGTTGATAGCTGTGGGATACCATGTCTTTCTATGGAACACCTTCAAGCACAATCCTTCTCGTACTTCACTTGGCATTGATTCCTCAAAACGCAAATCTTGGTTCCGTGACATCAAAGAGGTTCTTCTTCTTTTCTGTTTTTAGAAGTTTGTTTACGTACACTTTGTTTTGCGCTTATATGTATATAAACTTATGATATAAAAATTATTTTAAAACTTTAGGCAAATATACAAAATTTTAGAAACATTTCTATTGTTCTTTTACGTTTGCTCTCAAAATTTTCAAAAGATGATAAATATGAATACGTAAACATGCATACACACTTTTGTTTTACATATTAATAAACAATCTAGATCCTTAATTGTTTTTACCAAAAAAAATCTTTATTAGTTGTATAAACGCAAGCGGAATAAAATGGTGTTTGCGTTTAGATGTATTTAGTGAAAAATCGAAAAGTAATTCACATGTTAACACAAAGACAAAACTTTGCGAAACAATCAACCCCCTTATGTCTTTGTATTTTTTTTCTTAACAACTATTAAATACCTTTGAACAATCTATAGGTATTACTTTAAAAAAATCTTCGAGGAAACGGAATAATCATATCGTCGTGTTTACATTTAACAAATATATTTAGAGGAAAATGGAAAGGAAAAAAAATAACTCACATGTAAACGCTAAGAAAAAGTTTTGCTTTTAGGAGTAAATCAATTAAATCCCTAATGCCTCTGTAGTGTTTTTTTATTTAATAAATAGTTTCTTCCTGTTTTGTTGATCATAATGAAAACGCAGGGTGACGATAAGACTGGGATGTTGGCCGTACAAAGCTTGAGGAACAAAAAAATGGTGACAATTCTAACCGCTACAATCGCCATCCTTATCTTCCTTTCTCTAGCTGCGGTAACTAACAACGCATTTAAAGCCAGTCATCTCATCACTGCCGCTGATGACATCTTCTTTGGCTCACAAAATGCTAAAATCTTTGTCCTAAAATATGCCTCAGCCTCGTTACTTCTTGCAGCAAGCTTCTTCTTTAGCTCAATTGCCTTGAGTTATTTAATGGATGCAATTTTCCTTATCAACGCAATAGCTAAAAAGCATGAAGGAGACTGTGACTGCGCTTATGATATCACGGGGACAAGTTCGTTTAGGGAGTATACAAGATTGGTGTTGGAGAGAGGGTTTTTTATGGCTATGGTTGGGAACAGAGTTATGTGTGTTTCTATACCGTTGTTGCTTTGGATGTTTGGACCGTTACCGGTGCTCGCATCTTCATTAGGCCTTGTTTGGGTGTTGTATCAGTTTGATTTTCCGTCAACCGCTAAAATTTCTGTTTGTAAAACATAGAGAGAGAGATATTGAAAATAACAGGTTGATTATTGTTTTCATTCATTATATATAATAACGAATGGAAATGAACAAAGAGTTTGAACGATACAAAATAGTTTTATTTGTTGACAAGTTCTCAACTTCAACATTCGTTTCTACTATTTGGAATATTCATTGTTTATGTTAATTTTGCATGGTCGCAAGCCATGATTTCAGATTTATACCCAAATGATTAATTTACTTTAAAACAAAGTATTGTATAACGATTAAAACTTTTAAATGCATATTTCGTAATTTTCGGCTTTTTGTTTTCTGGTTTAAATTTTTGGCATATATGATAATTCTTGCATTCACACTTTGCATGGCTTATGCAAATCAGTAATTACCACCAGTCTGTTGGTTCGACACGGTATATATTATATATTTGGTCAAGTTCTACATGGTATGTTTATGTAAAGTAAATAAATTTACAAATTTATCATAATTTAGGGTTCTAATTTTATGGTCTACCTCTAAATAAGATATTGTATATGCACATATAAATCGTGCATTTCATTAAAGACAACACTATCTGATTAGGTGGTAGGAAATAAAAACAGTGCATGGGATGCAATAAAATCACAAGAAAGTGACATCTAATATATTCCTAAACTGAGAATATATTCTCATATATGCTTCACAAGACACGGTTCGATTATTTGATTCTTGTTCATGTCCTTCTGAAAACATCTAAGATAATATTGGATAAATGCATAAAACATTAGCACGTCCGATCCCCTTCGCAGAGACTGCGCATGCACTCACAAATATTCGTATTCATAAATTCTAACTCGCCTTTTAATTATGTATACAACGGTAATTATGTTAAAAACTAGCTTCCGAAATAAAATCTGAAAAGTACCTCTAATATTTATGAAATTAAATAAACACATCTAGTACGTACGATATTGAATTGATATCTAAATAAATATTGGTAGTCCTTAAAATAATATTTATGACTTTCAGGTACATCTTAAAAGAAGATTAAAATTAAAATGCTGTTAGTCCAAATTGTCTTTAGCATATAATAATTACAAAAAGAGTGTCAAGTTCATAGAACGCAATAGACAGAAAAATTGAACAACTCAAACAAAAAATAACCATAATCATGAATATAGAACGAGAAAAAAAACAAGTACTGTAAGTTATGTTATTCCAATGATTTTGTCTTAAATAAGCCGAGACAAAAGATTGTGATGTAGTCCCATATTCAGACCATTGTGAGCAAGAGGTGCATACATCCATAGATCTTCTGAACTCAAGAGCTACATTGCAAAATTTCCAAAAACGACAAAAGTGTTTGGTTAGGAAAAATGGTAAAACAGAGTTTAGGTAAGAGTTTTACATGGTTTCTTGCAGTACAAGAAACGATCAATACTCCAACAAGAAAAAAAGTCGTTACCTTGATTTGAAGCTGCAGGAACTTCACGTAATGGACAGCATCTTCCAGCATTGTGCTTATATCGACCTTTGTCCCATTAGGAACTAGGCTCTGCAATGTCTTTAGCCTATCGTTTATCCTTTCTCTTCGTTTCTGCAACATTCATCAACATTATTATTCCACAAAACCTAAAAACTCAAATCAACAATGAAAATATTTGTTTAGGTTATCTTGAATTACCCTAGCGTATAGGCTCTGAGGATCGGAAGCTATCCCTCTGTTGGCTTTCGCTTTGCGTTTTAGGCTTTTTGATGTATTAGACACTAAACCTAAAGCCTTTTCATCATCTGAACTATTATAACTGCTTAGGCTTTGACCATCTCTCCAAGCAGTCTTAGGCTCGGTAACCAAATTGCTTTCCGAGCTTAACTTTTGCTTCTTCCTTGGTTTCAACAGATCCTGCTTTGCATTACCGTTATGGGTTAATATTCGACAAATGTAAACATAGGAAACTTAACATTTTTTACTTAAACTTACTTGTCTTGAGTCGACATTTCGGTTCGTTTGGTGGTTGGAACCATCAAGAACGGCCGCATAGTTACTTTGCAGAATTGTACCAAATGGGAAGAAATCATCAGAAGAGAAAACATCAGTCTCATTTGGAGCATTGCAAAAGCTCGATTCGTTAGATGAACATTGATCAAAGTTGAACATCCCCAAAAGAGACTCCAATTCACCATCTACAAAAGCTTCATTCTCCATTTTTCTTTTCTTATGCGTTCGCCTTTACATTTATATATAGCAACGTTCAAGCTTATATTAGAGACATGAGGAGAATAACTTTGAGAAGGAATATAAATATTTGATGGCTGATTATAAAATCAGGGTTTTAAAATCTCATTGTATCTTGAACAAGTCTTAATGTTCTTAACCTACCATGCTCAACTACGATTAGTCAACTTGTGGGGTCGGTAAAAGCCAAGTTTAGACAGAGTCAAAGAGGTTATGCCACTCCATTGCATGACGAGTACATTAATGTTAGTATATTCTATATATATATAGAAGGATTCATGTTTTTCAATGAATGTTAAACATTTTAATGTACACACAATCACAAATAGAGTAAAGAAAGAATATATGGGGCGCCCCCAATGCACGTTATGTACAAAAATGTCCTGTGACAATGAACTTGTTTTGTTAGTTTTCTAACGTTTGGGAAAATAAATAGTCAATGAAATACTATAATCCAGATGTGAATAATTTCTCTTTTTCCGCAAAACATGGATGATCTTACGTTGGGGTTCGGAGTGTCGATCCATCCAATAAGAAAAAAATTCACGATTCGCTTAAACTAATTAAACTGTAGACATGTAGATATTATCGTTAATGTCCGAGTGTCGGATCACATAGCGAGTCCAAAAAAAGTGAATTCACAACCCAACATTTTTACTAACTAATTTTTTAAAAAAATATTCTAACTACAAATCGAATCTAATTAACCCAATAAGAATTGAATACGTAATTAAAGATGATGATAAACAATATAGACGAGCTACTTTTTAGTCTAAACAACAATTTACTCGTGACTAGAATATGTATCTGCATGCTAATGTGGTCGTTGTCTAATTAGCTTGATTCAAATTCCTATAATACATATTGTTAAAAGATAATGAACAAAGTAATAGTAGAAGACCAAAGGACGGCACGGAATAATTTGAGATTCCGACAAGATCAGATTCACACTCGTTTGCTTGTCTTAAGATCACCCTTACAGAGACAGATAAAATTTAATAAGTCAAAAGTCATTGTCCATAATAAAAACAAAGAAACACAGCTCGGAAATGTATTCTTGTCTCTAAGTTTGAGTTAAGGTACAATGCATTAATCTCACCGATTAGCTATTCATTGGTTGTTAGATCTATTTTTTCAACATCCCGTTACTAGATTAATTATAAAGTTTTTTCTTTCTAAAGATTACACACAAGTTTATACTAGATGTTGTTAAGCTATTGATGATTCAACCATGCATAATCTGTTACCGACGATTCTCCCATTGCAACATAACCCAAAAGGTCCCCCTTCCGCTTGTGAAAGGAAAAACTAAAGGTTTAGAGATATATGCACACATTATATTCGTGAAAGCACATGCATGACCCATATGTTTTTCAAGAGTTTACGAAGGTCATCGTTGCTCAGGCCACCAAACTTTGCTGGTATATCTGCTTCGGTAGCTTGTCTTAAACTCGTTAGTTGCAGCAAGCCTAAGAATCATTACACTTCATTAGGCTTTTCGTTTTTAGGCATCTAACATGATGTGTCTTTTAGATCTCGTAATGTGAGAAAAGAGAGAGAGATAGGTTACTCTTAGAGAATTAGGTTAATTAATTGTTGGAAATTATTTTTTAGTTAGCATAAAGACCTAATTATATAAGTAATTATACAATCTATATTATAACGTAAATAGCTAGTAAAAATGATACAACTTAGATTCTAACCTAAACGTGAAAAAAGCACCCATAATCCTAACTTTAAAAGAAAAGTCCCAAAACCTTATACTAAAGAGAAGACCATTAAACCAAAACTCTTATACCGTATCATGACACAAGTTGTTGAATCCAATTTAGTGTAACTTCAACTCTAGACATTCACGCATTTGAATTAAAACCAATAAAGAAAATTTCATGATTCTTGGTTGCAATGGGCTGTGGGAATTAAGTTATAAGCTCTTTGTTTCTTGTTGTCATGAGTTCTCTACCGAAACATCCAATCATCTTTTATATTCAAGGTTTCCTCATTATAATCTTAATCTACACACATTGCCTCCGTTTTCAAATGTTTGGACCAAGTAATGAATGCTATTGGGTTTGTTCAGAAATTCCCAAAGGTACAACAAACCTACACTTAAATAAATAACTACATATATAAGCAAAGTGTTAAAACATAAATGAAAAGCTAGATGAATATTAATTGTAAAATACGGCCTAAGTTTAGAGACAAGGTTTTTATTAGTTTTAAAGAATCAATCATTATTGTGTGTAGTTGGATTCAAATGTCAACTCTCAACTAGTCAGAAGAAGAGTATATAGCCCGACTTGTGTAACATTTCTCTCCCCCACAAAACGTGCCAAAATTAATATATTCCACTCTCACCAAATGTTGAAATAATATTTTAATTATACATTCACTTTCGTTACAACTTACAACAAACAACTTGCTCAGCACATATTTCGTTTCAACTAAATACTTAAAATAATTAGAATGGCCAATTTGGCCACCCACTCTCACTCTTCTTTCTCACGCAACTTCCTCTCTTCTCAAGATTCTTCTCCATACTTCACCTTCTTCTATATATCTCTCTGCTCTCAAATTAGGTTTTAAATTTTCTATAGCAATGGCGCTTGAAGCTCTTAATTCACCAAGATTGGTCGAGGATCCCTTAAGATTCAATGGCGTTGAGCAGTGGACCAAATGTAAGAAACGATCCAAACGTTCGAGATCTGATCTTCATCATAACCACCGTCTCACTGAGGAAGAGTATCTAGCTTTCTGTCTCATGCTTCTTGCTCGGGATGGCGGCGATCTTGACTCTGTGACGGTTGCGGAGAAGCCGAGTTATAAGTGTGGCGTTTGTTACAAGACGTTTTCGTCTTACCAAGCTCTCGGCGGTCATAAAGCGAGCCACCGGAGCTTATACGGTGGTGGAGAGAATGATAAATCGACACCATCCACCGCCGTGAAATCTCACGTTTGTTCGGTTTGCGGGAAATCTTTCGCCACCGGTCAAGCTCTCGGCGGCCACAAGCGGTGCCACTACGATGGTGGCGTTTCGAACTCGGAAGGTGTGGGGTCTACTAGCCACGTCAGCAGTAGTAGCCACCGTGGATTTGACCTTAATATTATACCGGTGCAGGGATTTTCGCCGGACGACGAAGTGATGAGTCCGATGGCGACTAAGAAGCCTCGCCTGAAGTAAGTCTTTGTTGAAGACCTGGAAGTTTATCAAATGTAAATATCAAATTTCAATTTCAAGGAACAGTTTTGTTGATTCTATTACCAATACACAATACGATTCAATTCCTTTGTTTCTGAAGTAACAGCATACTAAATTCATTAGAAAACCGAATCGAAAATATTTACAACTGACTTTTGTTTGGTTGTTAAACTATCAAGTGAATTTGGCCTCTCTATTTGAATTAGATGATCTCCTTACATTCTCATAACTCCAAAATTGCCGATAATGAGTAGCTTTCTTACTTACACTCTGTTTTGTTAACTTTGCCACCTTACTATTGTAGCTGTGTAACCTGTGTCCTCAAACTGCATTCTGTTACCTGCATAGTTTAGAGATTAATCCCCAACACTGTAGGTATAGTGCAGACAAATCTATAATGAATTTGAGATATTGTACCTGCAGAGCTGAGATTGTGTTTAGAAGGTCCCGGCACACGTCGAGCATCCCTTCGTCCTTGGCATTCACACGGCCAAGTTCTGCTGCCAAGCTACTTATTTTCCCAACCTGGGATATTGGCTTTCACTTTGAAGATACAATATGAATAAAACGCAATAGAAGATTGTGCCATAAACATTATCCGAGAGAAAAGAAGAGTCACCTTTGGCAGCAACAAGCATATGGAAGATGCCATTGCTTGCATAACATCAACTGCTGAACAAATGGCATCCTTAACACTTTGTACATTTACCTGCGATAACATGATCATCAGCAAGGATCACATGCTTTCCCAACACATAACTAAAAAATAATTTGAGTAGAATAGCCAAACCATTGCCCCGCAATCAACAGGTAGACAAAGGGTGCTGCCTTTCAAAGCTTCAGCAGCTCCTACCAAAGAACCCATATAATTCCGATCAATAACCAACCACTCTTCTAGATGTCCCATCTATACATAGGCATGAAAAACATTTAAGTTTCTGGCTAAGTAAAATTCAATTAGATGAAGCTTTTAGGAGGTCCCAATGCTGTAATAAGCAGAGCATACAAAGGAACCGAAATAGAGATATAAAAGAAAGAACAGAAAAGGGAAGAACAGAAGACTGAGAGTAACTTATATAGTGTTACTAAAAGAGCACAGGGGCTAAAGGCAGTTCAATAAATAACAAAAGCGGATTAACTTACCTGCATATTGAGGATAGATATCAGTTTCAAATTCTGCTTCAGGTGCTGCATTTCAATTCTTTTCATGCTGACAGAATTATACAGATTAGAGATACTTCTCCATGCATTGTACAGTCTTCTCTGCAATGAAAAATATAATCACTTGGACAGAGACAAGCCTGTACTAACATAAATAAATTCGAATTTTCAACACAACACAGATGTACGTACGAGATTGTTTTGACTGAAACTGACAGATTTCTACAACCAATAGCTGTTGTGCTATCAATAATCAAGATTCTAAAGCATTCAGGAAGAAAAGGTCTAACCTCCTCTCTCATCTTTTGTGAAGAGATAACAGCATTTGCTCGTGCATTAGCAAATTGCCATTGCAGCAACCTACTGTGTAATAGCCTTAACAAGTGAGCATCAGCAACCCCATTATCTCTGATCTTCTCTTTACCATCCACAGCAAAATGCGGAATCAAAGGCGTGTTTTTACTCAGTGAGCTTCTCACTCTTAGTGGACTCATTCTATCTGAAGGACTAACCCCTCTTGGAGGAACAACCTCTCTCGAAGGGCTTAAACCTCTAGCAATGCTAGTTCCTCTCGGACTTGACAAAGCTGCATTCATACCAAATTTACTAGGTGAAGCAGGTCGAATCTGCTCACTTTTTGGAAACAATTGGCTTCCTTTGGGGACAATACAGAACTATCCACAGATATCTTCCTCAGTCCATGTGAGCTAGGCTCTAACCGATCCTGCGAAACTCTCGCCTTAACCACATTGCCACGAGCTGGTAACATTTTCCCTCTTCCATTAGAGCTTCCAGAAGAAACACTCTCTGTCTCCAAATCAACACTCGTTATCCGCTCACGCGAAACCGGTCTATTACTAACCATGGAATCCTGCAGAGCTCTAGCTACACCATTGCCAGATCCGATCAATTTCTTCCTAGTATCAGTGAAATCTACACTTCTACTACTTAAACAACTAGGTTGCAGAGACCTAGGCCATTGATCAGAGAGTTTCAATTTCTCTTGTTTACCTCCACCACTCTTAGATATTGTTGCCGAAGAAGTCGTCTTCCTCCTCTCTAATGTTCCTGGAGTAAACGAATCCGCCTGAAACGACGCGAACAAGCTTCTCCCAGAAGTCAACAACATCCTCTCCGCTTTAGAAACTTCTCGTCGATCTAAAGACTCACGACGTGGTGTTGATTGCGGCCGATTAGTAGCAACAGACGACGGAGTCACCGGTCGAGTAACGATCGGAGATTGACATCTCTTCGGTGATGATTGGTGGAAGAAAGAAGAAGTACCGCCAAGGTATCGTGATGCTACATCTCGTGTTTTTGGGCGGCGATTTGATGATTCCGATGGAAACGACGGTGGTTTGTTCTGTTTAACGTTTGCGTTGAAAGAAGGTGAAATTGTTGCAGCTGTCATCTCCGACATTGAGAAATCAACATTGCCTCGTTATTGAATGTGAGCAAGGAGAGATTGAATAGAGAAGATTTTTACGGATTTGAGAGATTCCCGGCGAGACTAGGGTTTTGATTTTAGTAGAAATGTGAGTGAATTTTGCAGTGTTAGTATAAATCTCCGGCGAACTTGAGAATAGAGTGGGGAAGGTGGGGAGATAATTACGTTTAAGTTTTGTGAGGGTATAACTGTCGTCTCTTTCCTTTATTAATTAATATGGCTTAACATGCGTAATTGTGTATGCGTATTATTTATTGAAATTTAAGAAATTATTTTATAAAAAAAACTCAAAACCAAACCTTAAAATATAAAGAGCAAATAAAGATTACAATTTTCTGTGCAAATATGCATATCCATTCCTGGTAATAACAAATATTATGAAATACTATAAATAGAAGACAAGTTTGCATTATTTATTTAAATAAAATAAGTTGAATAAGAGATATGAAATAAATAAATCATAAACAAACTCTTCTTTTATGATACAAGATTTTGAAAAGTTTCATTGTCACTTATGTCACTAATATGGATCCCACCTTCTGTTGTGATCTTTTGAGATTTTCCATGTAATTACGATATCTTTTCTTGTTTCTTGCAGTAAGTCTATGTTCTCTTTCTTTGGTCGTCTCATGATTGTAATGAGATAACATATGTGCAGCAAAACTTTGAGAAGTATTAAACACACCTTTACATTTAGAACATGTATATGGACCGTATTTTTCATATGGTAGACTATGCGTACGAACATCATATTGATCCTTATCATTTTTCTCATCTTCTTCAGAATCAATATAATAAATAGATTATTCAAAAAGATTGGCTGGTTTGGACACTTTCATCAAAGATCGACCACCTTGGAAAACACAGATTGTGCTTTGATAACAAGGAATTCATGTCTAAATGTTGACGATCAATAGAATCTTGGTGTGGAAACACGATATTAAGAGGTGTAGGGTTCAAGATTTTGCACTTTGCGTTAAAAGAATTTGGACGATGAAATATAGGATTCAAACTGTTGGACGAGTCTAAGAGCAACTTTAATGGTAGACTCTTAATTTTGTCTCTTAACTATTATGATGAATTGTTTTATTGAAAAACATTATAGCTAAGAATTTTTGTAATGGTTTGAAGCTCTTAAACCTTCTTTTATCTCTTAGCTAAGAAACACTTCTAAACTATTCACATGTTATTTTGATTATATTATACCTAAGATTTATAGTATGAGACATGTAATAAGGATGGTCTAAGGCATGCTTAACATGTTCAATATCACGTTGAGAGTTGTTACATGTATTGGTGGGGAAAATAGGAGTATACCTATTTATGTTGGTTTGAGTGAAAGAAACTTTTGTAAAATGAGAATTATTTTTAGTAGGAAAATAATCGAAACGAGAGACATAATCAAAGTTTCTTTTCTTCATATGATAAGTCATATGTGAATTATTAAATCCAACAGAAGATGAAGAGATATGTGAAGTTTGAAGCGAGTCTCTGATATCGTTTCTTACTCAAAGTCTAAGTAGCATGTCAATACCATCACATTCGAGAATGAGAAGAAGCTGGAAACGGAGATTGATACTGATCGGTTTACTTACAACAACCGATAAGTATGAGACCAAATAGAGAACCGATCGGTATAACTCCATAACCGATCAGTATGATGCCGTTTTGCATTCCAGCGAGATACATGCGATTAAAGTGTTCAACGACGCGATCCCCACCTTTGGAGCTGTTGAATATGAAGGCATGACAAATGACAAGAACTTAGATGTCATGACAAATGAAGAACTTGGTGGAAAGAAGATGAAGGCATGTGAAATTTTCATTAACAAAAAAAAAACTCAAATTATTGTGTGATGATGTGATTGACAAAAAAGATTGAGACAAGTATAAAGATAAAAGATTCACACGAAAAGAATATGTAAGTTTGACATTGGGAAAAAAAAAAGAGGCAAAGAGTATATAGATATCAACATGCGTTAGTTACATATAATGAAATCAAAGAGTCGTTAGGTGAAATGTCTAACCAAAAAAGAGAAAAAGCAATCACATCATCACACAATACTTGTTGAATACTCTTTTAAAGACCGGCCTTTTAATAAGCCTAGAAGCAGCCGACACACATATATGAAGCAAACACACACACACTTGTTTGGACATCAGTATCTAACCAATTGATTCTGACGTTTCATCTTTCTCATTGGTTGCTAATTTAATTTCTTTTAATAATGGCCACTAATTTGGAACTTGGAAGTCTAATCTTTTTTATGGAATAGGGATGTCTTTTTTCTTTCTAAAGAGACCTATTAAATAAAGATACCACTATATTATTCCTTTTCCTTGGAAAAAGGCTTTGATTTTAAAATTTGATAAATTTATCATTGGATTCTCAAGAAAGTTTTTCCTTCTATTACAAAATCCATTTTTTAGCAACTTGGGAGTTTTAAGTTAAGATTTGTTCTGTTTTCTTATGTGAAAAGGCAAGATCAATGAAACCAAGTAGATGAACATAGGTAGTATCAAACTATGTAAAGCATTTTGTAATATATATACAACACTCATGTGATGATAAGTACATAGAGGTATGCAATGGAATATATAACAGCTAATTTAAAACTCTGCAACCTCGGATTCATTATTTGCGAAATTTGTCAATAAAACCACACCACACTGCAAGGGACCCGTCAAGGCTCTCTCAAATACAACAATGGTTTGGTTTATATCATAAAACGGATCAGAATCTTTGGCAAAGATACGAACCAAGAAGATTCCAACAAGGTTTCTTCCTCTGTTGTTGTTGTTGTTGGATTGGTACGCGTGTAAGATCTTCATTCTTGTGTAACAAATTCCACATTATGTGTATGTCTTCATACTCGCAAGAACTCACGTCATGTTCTAACCTCAAAAGTCCTACAACACAAAAGAACAATCATTTAGTGTTTTTTAAAAACACTTAACAACGATTTATTCGGGTTTTATCGAAACGTTCGAATAATCCGAAAGGTGACTAAATCCTCCATAGTAAAGATTTTTCCTCAAGACCATCACGGATAAAGCAACAAAACCTAATTCTTGATAGCTAAAATTTTTTCCACCGACAGTTTCTAGATATGATCAAGAATCACAAAAGAACGTGATAAAATCTAAACTAATCTCGTAAAGATCAACTTTTATTCGTTTTTCGATTGATGATGAAACAGAGGATTCTTAGCCCTCGGTGAAAAGGAGGGTAGAGGATTGGAGCTTACCGCTGTGTCGAAACCCGACGCGAACGGTGAAACGATTCCAGATACGCCGGGTGGGGAAGGCCATCGTGTTCCACCACTCTCTCCATCTCAGGCCGGCCATTAGATGAAAGTGTAGAGAAAGAGAAGAGAGAGGATGTAGGAAGGGAGAAGAAACCCAACCCCCAAAAACTGACGTTACAAGCAATAACTTAAAACTAAGTAGATAAAGAGAGAGAGTCTTATTAAAATAAAAAATATTTTAATAGGAAAGGAAATATCAGCCGTATATTCTATGTTTTATTCTTATAAACGTATTATAAATATTGAATACAATCGTGCAAAGACATTTTGGTCCTTTCCTCACTGATGGTGAAAACAAATCTTTTTTTCTTCTGACATTCTTCTGGTCTGGTTGATTTGGTTCGGATAGTGAAGTTTTATGATTTGGGTTTTGGAAAATAGGTTATATCAAAATTTATTTGGATTTGGTGTGAAACATTTTTTTGTTCAGATTAGGACTCCGTTAGGTGTTAGTTATAAGATTATGATAAAAATAAAAATAGTTACTTCTAGGCAATAAATGAAATATTTTTAAAAGGTTGTGATTGATTGTTAATTATAATTTATAATGTAAATAATTGAATTTAGATATTAAATTAATCTAAGTTCTGTTAAAAACTCACTAATCATATAATCTAATCTCTTATTTTGTTCTGAATAAAACATATTTTGGATTGAAACGGAAATATGCGGTACAACTGTGAAAAATTATGATACGTTTTTAATAATAACAAATATATATATTTATATAAAAAAATATGATATTTTATATGTAAACATTTGCCTTAGTTTGAGTATGTAAATTTTATGACAAATAAAATAAATTATTCTACTTTTCTTCCCATTTTTTTTCATCTTCATATTATTTTTTCTAAAAAATACCAATCATATAAATGGAGATATTTTTGATATTAATTTAATTATCAGTCGAGTTATAATAGAAATGAGATTGAATTGAATTGGGATGATAAAATTTAGTTCAATTCAGAAAAACAAAAAAAATTGGTTCAATTTAAATTGGTTCGGTTCAATTATAATGGTAACAAAACAAAAAAAAAAAGAGTTTTCGACTTTCGATTTGTGAAGGAGGATAATAAAGGAAAATCACTTAGCTGCGTCTTCTCCCTTTCGGCATGCTGACGTCATACCAATTAGATTTGAGCCACGTATGATAAGATTCAGTATGGGTCCCAAATGTCGAGTGCCGTTGTATACGACGAACACTATTAAATTGTCGGTAGCTCCTAGTTGCCTCCACGTGTAGATTTCCTGATGGCTTTCATGAAATCAAATTGGGTTTTTATTCATTTTTTGTGGAAGAAAATACGGAAGACCAAACAGTATCATTTTTTTTTCTGACGGCAAATATCTCGTGCCAATTGTTATTTTCTTAAAAGTATAGTAGGACAAAAGTGTAAGGGCAATTATATATACTTAGGACGATAAATAGTGTTTTATTTTGGCCACAATGTGACAATGGAAGAATGATGTTATATGATTCAAGGAGGCAATATGACCTAAAACGTGGCCTAAGTTTGGTTTCATTTGTGAATTATGTGGTTAACCTCATACTAGTTTTACCTACCCTAATTTATTTTTGGCATTAATTTAAATAAACAAAAATAAACCAAATTATTTTTTTAGTCAAAATGTTACAAGAAAGTAACAAAAAGTAAAAGAAGATGGTGAAGCAAGTTTTCGCAGTAAAACGCGATGGAACTTTGAGACTTCCTGATAAATATATGCTTAGATGATCAAAATTCATACATGTTTATGTCCATATCTATGCGATACTTTTGCTGCATTGTAGACACCAAAAAAACAAAAAAAATCTACTAGTACTGATGGTTGGTTCAATTGAATAAAAAGAATGCGATTGCGTGTGACCCAGAACACTCATACTTGTCATTGTTCAGCTGTCAGCTTTCGTCTGGTTTGCCATATATGTCAAATAGATTGTCCATATATATGCGCACGAGCTATTCATCAGTGGCTGCAACCAGAAGATTACAAGTTGAAGTTAAGAAGTGTCTTCAAACATCCCAAACAATAGAGAAAGTAATAAGATAGATATTTGGTTTACCTGTAGATGAACTGGCACATACTTGAATGTAACAAAATCACAGACCGGCCAATACATAAGTCCATTTTTCAATGTTGGCAGAAGATCTCTCTTCAATCTCGCCACAATTTCCTCAGAATTTTCGCCTTAAAAAGGACCAACAACGTGCCAGAACCAATCTCATAATGAGCACCATAAATTTACAGGCAGAGAAACCGTAAAAAGCTAAATCCGTTCAATCCATAGAGGTTTGATTATGTTATGTACCTTGTAAAGCAGCATTGTAGGAATAGAAGACTGTGTTGCTAACAGGTCCGAAAAGAACCTGCCCCATCATTATTTTCTTAAAGGTTGTCAACACGTCGCGCTTTGGCAATATCTTCGAAAGATAACTGAACCACAGATGCTGAGACGGCCCGAGAAATATCAACCCAAAGCTCGCCATTCTCGCTGTTCTTATCAAGTCAAAAGAACCAGTTGGCTCCATTGTGATCATCTGTTGAAGAATTTAGAGAGTCAACACAAATAAAACAAAACAAAAGGTTCTCTAGTTTCGCTCTAACATATTACTGGGGGAAGAGCACCACAACATGATCATAAAAAGACTCAAAAGAGAAATCCACTAATGACAAGAAGAAAAACAGAGTTTACAAGAACCCCAACACACACACCTAAAGCTTTTTTCACCTTAGCAATAAGTATTCACAAGAGATAATAACAAGAAGATTAGACTATTCGGATTGGAGTGTGAGTTTTCTGAGTAATCAAACCAATACTAAATTCATCCATTATTCAGTACAGAAAGACTTCAAATTCACAAGAGTACAATATACAGATTCAGTAAACACTGTAAGTACAGTCTCACACATCAAAGAACAACAGTTGAGAACACAGACTAAACCAAAAATATGAGAATAACAATTCATTAAAAAACACCAACTTTTAGTGCTATCTCCACCTATTCTTTACTAAAGTATTATAACTTCTTCCACTAGTAAGATTATGATCTAGTTTCAAATCAAATTTGGAATTGTCTTGGTATAATAACAAATGAAGATTAGTCTTTTCTTCCTAAATCAAGAGATAAAATTCAAAACTTTAACAAAATTCTCTAATTAGTAATGAAATGAGAAAGAACCCTAAATTCCAAAAACTACAAAGATTCAAAAAAAAACCTGAGAAGTGAGATCTGCAGCCATATAGATGACAGAAGTAGTGATACTCTTAGTCATAAAAGGATGTGATTCGAGCTTTCTCAAATACCATCGTAGAAACGCAGGTTGTTTCGAAGAAGAAGACGAAGCCTTCGTCGTTAGATTTCGCGACACGGAGAAAACACGAGGGATTACGAAATTCCCAGTTTTGCGTAGCTCGTGAATCGATCGGCCGGAGAATCCGAGAATCGGTTTCCGACCGGTGAACACTGTTTTCAAGAGAGCATTGTTGATCCCGTGAAGAGAGCGACGATCGGAGAAGAAACGTTTGCTCAATCCAACGATATTCATCTTCTTTTTTCGCCGATGCTTCGTTAATGGCGGCAGCTTACACTGTACTTTTGATGTATCTCTCTCTCTGTACCAGAACTTTTAGTCTCAATACACGCAAACAACAAACAGTGCTTAACCAAAACCAATAAACGACATAAAGTTTGATATATCTCTCCACGCAATAAAGCAAACGACAGCGTTTTTCGTATTCCATTAAACGTCATGCAGTTTTTAAAAGAACACCAATAAACAACATGAGGTTACTCATCCATAACAAACGGTATCGTTTTTTTTCGATCAAAATTAAAAACGACATACAGTGCTAAAACAAAGCTAATAAACGACATGAGGTTAGTTTAGGACTAATCTTATAACATCTGTTTCCTATTAATTCATCTACGCCGAGAGCTCTCTTTCTCTCTTTGCCTTCCCCAGCTATTTCAATGGATCCTTCAATTTTCAAGCTCCTTGAAGAAGATGAGGTTAGGTTTCTAATCTCACTCGTTTCAAAATCCAATTTTGTGTGATGTATCTGGAATCGTCTTCGTGGTTTTTGATTCCGGTCGAATTGTATTATTTTAGGATGAATCGATGCATTCAGGAGCTGACGTAGACGCGTTCCAAGCTGCTCTGAATCGTGATATTGAAGGTTCTATGACAACTTCAATACCCCACGTGACAAACCCAGGTTTGGTTTCTCTACAAATTCGCTCTTAAATTTTATGTCTGAGATTTTAATTTTTGTGGTACTATTAGTTAATATAAAGATAGTATCTTTTGGTTTTATCTTGGATTGGCTGCTTTGGGAAGCTTTGACATGTTAGCAAAGTTGTGCTTGTTTTTAATATATACAGTTTTCTCAGATAGGTTATTACTCTTGGAACATGGATAACTTAAGAAGATGCCTTGGTTAGGCTATATTGTAAACCTTGCTAATCTAGTGACATGTTTGGAAGTTTCAGTCCTGTATTAAAGCAATAGTTAAGGTCATGAAATATTAGTTTGTTAGGGTTTCTGTATGTTAATATCGGGATAAGCTTTGTCATTGCCAATATAGCCTGTACTAGTTGATTGTTGAGTCATTAAAATTGATCAGTGTGATGGGATTTATTAGCCAGGGTAGACATAGGTTGGTGATGCTGATACTATTTTAGTGTTAGGCTTTGTTCTTGGTTCACTGCAATCTTGACGATGATTACGTGTCTCCTTAAATCATTATTTTCTGTCTCTGGTGCTGGAAGTGATCTCTTTCCTCTGACTACACCATTAAATATTGAAATACAAATAGGTTGTGATTTGTGGATAGGTGTATGAGAGCTACTGAGTATGCATTTTGTGTGCATAATCTGCTACAACAAAATCCTGTCTTTTGTCCTTTTTTGGGTATTATATGATTTTTCCTCCAGTTTAACTTGTGATTTGAGTATCATCAACCAATTGCTTCTATTATTTTTATAGGAAACAACCATTCTTCCAGGCAGCAGTTTTCGACATGGAAGAATGGTATTGGAGATTCTAATATCAATGTCCAGACTCAGCATAGCCTTGAAAGTACTCAGATGAAGGAGCAAGAAGGATCGACTTTAGAAAATCAACATCAACATGATTTGAAACGCGCAAATGAACCTCATTTACAACACAACCAGCCTCAAGACCTTCATCGAGCTGGTCAACTCTGGGAGAATCCCTCGCAGGTCCCCCAATCAACTGGGTTACCGATTAGTGAAAAGAATCCTACTGGTAATGAATCAGATAGATCCCATAATCAAGAGAGTGAATCTCAGTATATGAAACTGCAAAAGATGAGTAGTCAACAGGCTCGGGGAGTGGAACCGCCTGTTAACCCTATGAATGTTAACCCTATAAACCGCAACCCTAAGCAAGTACCATTTGCTGCTTTGCTTCCTACTTTAATGAACCAACTCGATAAAGATAGAGCACTGCAGCTCCGTACCCTATATGCTAGACTTAAGGTATGTCTATCTGTGAAATCATTTGACATTCTGTTCCAAAGCTATTGTATTATCATTTCTTTCCTTCTGCTACTTTTTTTTGCAGAAAAATGAAATCCCCAAAGAGGGGTTCACACGACATATGAAAGATATTGTGGGCGATCAGATGCTCAGGATGGCAGTTAGTAAACTCCAGCAGGTATTACCATTTTGCATATATTGTGCCATGTTGTGACTAAAACCAGACAACCAACCTAGGGTATTAGTTTGTAAGTGGAATCATGTTGGAATTGTTTGTCTAAAAGTTCTGCTTGCTAGTGCTTTACATTTTTACTCTTTTTTTACATTTGCTCTTTGAATTTAGCTGGATCAAAAGACTATTGTTTTTTATTAGCTTGAATGCACATAGAATGGTCTGACATGAAGTAGAACTGTTGATAAGTCAAATGATGTTTAGAATATATATTTTAGCTTCATAAATTAGATACAACATATTGAATTAGGGAAAAACTCTTTATTTTCCTCTATTTTGATCACTACCAAAAAGTCGAGATTTACTTTCTTACAGAATACCAATCTTAGCAGATTATTATTCCTTTCCAAAGGTTATCAGACTTATGCCTGGGATGATCTAATCATATGAGTTTACTGACTTGCGTTTGTCCCACATTTACATGTTAAAACGGTGCTAAATTTATACGTCCAGCGTTTGTGGTCAATGTCTGCAGAGTAGGACTAGTTCAAGTACACCAACTGATACGATTTAATCTTATTTCCCATTATAATTATAATAAGATACGAAAAGTTTAGTCCAATTCTAATTAGAATTTCTATTTTCTTTCCCTTTTTCGTTTGGGAGTTATCTTTTCCTATATATAAGGTTGAAGCTCTTTATCTTTGTCCGAGGGAACCAAAGTTATTCTCTTTGTTCTGTTTTCTACTATTTTAATGAAGGTTTTGCTTTTTGAACTGGGTTCTTAATTCCAACTAAAATTGTGCTAACCGTTGAAGCATTTGAAATTGGGTATAGATTCTTATTTATTTGTAATTTGTGCTCATTGTTTTCAGGTGAACTATAACCAGGGAAAAATTGGAATTCAAGCTCCTTCTACTGGTATAAATTATTCACTAATGCATTCTTTTTTATTTTTCTTTCACCATTATCATAAAAGCTTCTATACTCTCCATAGATATATCTTATTACTTCCATGCAGGAGCCAATATCTTACCTGATTAAATCTATTCATTCGCAGAAATCAATAATCAAAAATCTCAGTCTGATCCTCGTGCAGTCCATCTTAACCAACTACCGTCCTCAGCTTCAGGCACCTTAGGCAGTTCAGTTCCGGTACAGGGACTTACCAAACATCCGCAGCACCAGATGCAGCATCCACCAAGTTCTTTTCCTATGTATACCACTTCTGGTAGTTTTCATTCATTCCCGGGTCCAAACACCAATGCTTCTGGTTCCACGTTGAGACCTCACCTTCATGATTCCCATATGAGACATGTGGCACATAACCAGCCTATGGGATCAACTGGTCTTGGAGGACCGCCCCAGTCTACCACAAACATGATGACTATGCCCAAGTTTGAGAGGCCAAGTTCTGTAAATGATCCGAGTAGGGTTCAGGGTGGCGCTACATCGCACTTCCAGAACAGCTCATCATTGCCTCTAAATTCTGCACCTGGTCAAGGATCATCAGTGTCCCACGTAAAGCAGGAATCAGTTGATCAAAGTTTTGAAAAGAATAATGCAGCCTCAATGACTTCGAATGAGGACTTAGAGAAGGAGTCCTCTAGAATGGTTTTATCCACGCCTAACAACATGGCGCCTGCAAGCTCTGTTTCTCCTTCCATGACAACTCAACTAGACGCCAGCACAACTGTAAGAGATCTATTAATATATAGTTTTCTCATTATAAAAGTCAGTCTCCACTGTTCTTGTTTGCCTCTTCTCTTTGAGCTGCTGGGGCAACTATGGCGCTTCAAAAGCCCTTGCATATTTTCCGTGTTATGTCCGACAACCTGGACATCTATTGTTTTTCCTTGTTTTGGGTTTTATAATTTCTACTATAAACAGTAAATAGGAAAAGTTTCAATTGGACATCATTAACATTGTTTGTGTATCCATCAGATGAATTCTCGTGGCCCATTGGGAACCTCTCAAGGAGGAGCTAATGCTAGGATGCCACCCAAAAAGCCTTCTGTTGGTCAGAAAAAACCTCTTGAGACATTAGGTTCTTCACCTCCACCACCAAGGTAATTGATCTGCTCAGGCTTAGAAACAGGGAACAGTTTTTTAAGTCACTCTTTCTTCGTTAATAATAGACTTCTGATGTATGGATTTTTAAGTGTAAACCACTTTTCTTTTCGAGTCCCCAAGTAATATAAAATCATAATCGTTTTGCATGGATCAACTTGCAGCAAGAAGCAAAAAGTAGCAGGGAATTCTATGGATCAAAGTATTGAACAGCTCAATGATGTCACTGCAGTCAGTGGTGTTAATCTCAGGGTGCGTTTCCTGGTAGCTTCAGTTTTCAATTTTAATCTGGATGTAGATTACTGAAGTAAATCATTTTTTGTCTGCATTTGATTTAGGAAGAGGAAGAACAATTATTTTCTGGGGCCAAGGAAGATGGTCGTGTTTCCGAAGCATCTCGGAGAGTTGTGCACGAAGAAGAAGAAAGATTAATCTTGCAGAAGAATCCTCTGCAAAGAAAGCTGGCGGAAATTAGTTGGGATACTTCCCATATCTTCTTCTATTTTAATTTCTAGTTATTGAATCACTTGGAGACGAAGCTTACATATGCTTTTCTTATCTGGCAGTGGCTAAAGCCGGGTTAAAGCAGATAAGCAATGATGTCGAACGGTGCTTATCTTTGGTGAGATGTCAACTTCGTGTGCATTGTTTGCATACAATACTTGAGCTTCTTTTTCCCCTTTTCTCATGTATTTGCTTTCAGTGTGTGGAGGAAAGGATGCGAGGACTATTATCCCATATAATTCGGTTGTCAAAGCAGGTCAGTCTAACTTTCTCTTACTACCTGGTTCAACATTGTTTGATAAATTCTGTCTGAAGCTAAAAATGCTTCTTCAGCGGGTTGATGCTGAGAAATCTAGGCACCGGACTTTTATCACATCAGATATTCGGCTACAAATCAACGAAATGAATCAGAAGGTGAAGGAAGAATGGGAGAAGAAACAGGCTGAAGCAGAAAAGCTTAAGAAACCGAGTGAGGTCTGTTCTGAGCTCATTATCTATGTTCTTATGTTTACTACAACACACAGACATTGCAAATTTCATCTTTTTGCTGCAGAGTGAAGAAGGTGATGGTGGAGTTGACAGTGAGAAGGATAAAGAAGATAATCGTTCAAAGGGTGTGAAGGTATGGAGAAATTAATAATACATTTGTGGAAATTAATAATACCGTTGCAGTGTTCTTACAAAAGTGGTTTCGACATGTGAAGGGAAATAAAGAGGATGACGACAAAATGAGAACGACAGCTGCAAATGTTGCTGCTCGTGCTGCTGTCGGAGGAGATGATGCGTTCTTAAAATGGCAATTAATGGCTGAAGCTCGTCAGAAATCTGTATCTGAAGCTGGTAAAGATGGGAATCAGAAAACTACTTCAGGTGGAGGAAAGAACTCCAAAGATAGACAAGATGGTGGACGACGGTTTTCTGGTACTGGTGAGTCCATCCTTTTTAACTTGTTTCCCCTAGCAAAGCCGATGAACAAACCGATAAACCCTCCTTGAAAGCATGAAATGCTGCTAGTGTTAGGAAATGCTAAGAATCTAGCTGTGGTGTGGGGATTGTCTATCGAGTTAGTTCCTCACGGTTTTGGTTTGCGATGATGAGCTTTGGATTCTTGTTTGCAGGTGGTCGAAGAGTAGGGAAAAACCAAGGTTCGTCGCTTCAACCGAAAGTGGTGAGGACAATCTCTGTGAAGGATGTGGTTGCGGTCCTCGAAAGAGAGCCACAGATGTCCAAATCCACTCTGATGTATCGATTAATTCAATAGAAAGAAGAATCATTATATTTATAAGCTTCTGATGATAATTTAATCGTCAAGGCCCCAAGTCATTTATTTTTATACCATTGTGATTTGTTTCTGTTATGTTCATTGTTTTTTCATGGCCATTTCAACTCAAACGTCAATTTACAACACATCTTCTAGTGACTCATATCTCAATACTTTGCATCCAATGCAAAATTGAAAGACAAAAGTACTCTTTGTTAAATCATATACAGTATGTATCACACCGTCTAGTTAGCGACTGGACCCATCAAATAAATAATCACAAATTATTAATATGGTTGCTATAACTTCATTACTCTTATTGATATTTCTTGTAAATAGATGATAAAAATATTGTGTTTAGTCCAAATAATACACGCAAACTCGAGAAATTTGTCTACACTAAACCATATTATTCAAGTAAAAGAATGAGTAAAGATCACGCGGAACTTAATTGTGGTTTTGTGGTCCTCCCCACCTTCTGTGACTCGCACCTCTATCCCATTTACTACTTCGCATAAAATACTCGTTTTCACTCTATTCAATGCCAAGAAAACAACGTTGTAACTACTAAGAACCCATAAATATACTGAAAACACGAATTTCAATTATGTTTTTAGTGTTTCATCGTGTAACTTTTTCATAATATTTAAGGATTCGATCTTATCTATATATAGACAATACACTTCAAATTCTAAGGATAGACTAGAAGAAAACTCAATAAGGAAAAGTTTCATACTAATATTAGATGGAAAACAATTAAGAAAATAATAATAATACTATGCTTATGGTTATGATTTTGGTAGATGAAGTCGTAAAGAATATAAAAAAAAAGAACAACATTGGAGAAAATTGTCTTTAAATTACTAGGGTTTGTTTTTAGTAAATATGTGGATGAGTAAATACAATCTTAATGCAACCATTTTATAAACTAAAGAACGATATAAATAAGAATTCTAGTAGTACTAGTACATAGTGATTAGTACAACACTTAAACTCTTTGACAAATCGATACTAATCCATCACAAAAGTACCAAACATTCTAATAGAAAACGAAAAGAAAAAACTAATGAGATAGAATAATTAAAATCGCTTCATAGATATTGATCACTCCAAGGGATCAAGATTCTTCCTTTGCATCATCAATCCTTCCTTCTTCTTCTCGGGTTCTTCTGTGATCGTCGACAAACCTTGCCAGAGAGATAAACAATGTAATATGAAATTGTTTTATCTAGAAAAGATTCAAGAACTTATATTCATACATATATATAAGAAAATGAATATACCTGTTAAGTGAAATTTCTCCTTGAGCATCATTCTTCCAAGCTTTGATGCTCTAGCCTTTTCAAACAGCCACGTAGCCTCCATCTGTTTGCTTATCATTTGAGCAGCATAGTAAGGGATATTACCACGAAAGCAGCGGCCATTGACGAACATGATACAATCCATCAAGCTTTCTCTTGAAAGCCCTTTGATGTCATAAGCTCTTGACCTTGTCCAAAGACTCTTACCATGAGAATTCACTGGTTCCGACAAGCAAAGAGCTCTTGTGCAATCACTTATGGCCGCATCTACATCTCCAAGAAGTAAGTAACACTCTCCTCTTTCGCTATAAAGATTCATTCTCTTTCTCCTAAGTTTTAAAGGACATAAGCCTATTGCTTCGGTGTAGCATTTAATAGCTCCCTCTATGTCTCCTACATGAAGAAGTTGGTTTGCTTGCTGCTTAATCAAATATACAACAACACTTGTCTCTCTCAGAAAATCTTGATTCTTACTCATAAACTTTCTCTCCCTCCTTCTCCTTTCTACTTTATTCCTCCATAGTTCTTTCAAAGCTTTTTGGGCCTTGTGAGAGTAAGCACAACCTTTCTTTGTCTTGCAGTAATGCATTAAAAGAACCTTAGTTATTCTATCACCTAAGTTTTTTCTGACGTTAAGAGCTTTAACCTCAACTAGGTCTACTAGATAAAACAATGACATCTCTAAGACATTGTACCTTGTTGCTTGGTCTTTAAGAAGCAGCAAAAGGCAATCTATCCCCATGTATTGCCAATCATCAGAAGACCGGGAGAGGTTACATAGACTCAGTATCATTTCTCTCGATCCCGATACATGCCTTCGCCCTTGTTTACTATAACAAAGAATCCGGATTAGTCCGATGCCCGAAGGAGAAGTGTGGTTAACCAATCCACCCCACATTTGACTAAGCTCCTTGAGAAATGTTTTGTTGCAAATAAGAGAAATACACTTTTGCTTGTAAGCAAAGCAATTGAGTAAATGAAGTGACCAGCATTGGAGTTGGCTTGCCCATTCCTCGGCTTTTCGGTCTTCCATCTCTAACCCTCCAAGTCCTCTAGTAAGCAAGTCACTGTGATACCTCACTCTTCCTTCTTTTTCTTGAACACTCACAAACTCTTCATATACAACATCAACACATGTCATTGCAATCTCCATAGCTAATCTCACCACCTCATCCTCGTAAGCAGCCACTGCCTCAAACGTTGTCTCGTAGCTCGCCAAGTGACCTAACGCCCTAACGACGACTCTTTGCTCGACCCAACTCATCTTTCTTCTCATAAGCTCAAGCAATGGAGCTATGACTCCAGACTCCACAGCTTTTGTAGCAAAATCGGGCTTCTTCATGGTGTAAGATCCAATGATATGAGCTGCATAGTAAGGAACATACACATTTTGGCCAGTCATTACCCATTCTACATCCTCAAGACCTTTCTTCATCAACCTTGTCATGCACTCAAAGACACCGAGAGACGGTAACTCGGGGTTCTCGGGGTCT
>Ga0041059_1000772_pt1 | contig 25046 bp, 13 predicted proteins | sample AraColnosormetaG_FD_56232 | JGI IMG/M metagenome (GOLD analysis project Ga0041059, IMG submission 56232) | Arabidopsis roots microbial communities from North Carolina, USA - Col MF nosort | ecosystem: Host-associated > Plants > Roots > Unclassified | place: USA: North Carolina | collected... | reverse complement strand
ATATATATATATATATATATATATATATATATATATATATATATGCCGAAAATCTGAGATATCCTTCAAAACATTCAAATTGATTCGTGTTTTACTCAATTGTTAAGTTAAAAAACAAATATGAGAGATATAACTCAACAAAACTAATTTGCCTTATCAAATAAAAAGCAAAGGATTAAAAAAATATATAAAAAATTGAATATTAAAGGACAAACAAATTGACTTATTTTAAAGTTTTTCCCAAATTAATTTCTTTTTAAAATTTATTGATATATTAGATCATTATAATATAAAATAAAGAGATAATATTTTAAATCATGAAGACTAAAACTTTGGACAGAAGCAGGTCGAGAGTCCAGTGTTGGTTGCCCTAGCGACTGTGGATATGACCATGTCTTAAGTTTGATCAATCCTACATATACTCAAAAGAAAGTATGAGTAACCAGTAAAAAAAACCTTGTATACCAACTTTTTATTGTTAGACATATATTTTAAAACTTAACATTGTCTTCTTTGAAGTTCAATTTCATTAAAGATTATTTTTTAGATGTGTATCTTATATATTTGCAAAAACATAGTCTTCTTTGATATTCTTTGGACAATTTTCCAAACATAGATTTTATGGATCTCGGATCAGAAATACCTCTGCATTATCCTCTTCTCGGTACGTACCACTTCGTGAACCTGATTCAATTGGTTTCTTATTAATATCGTATTTAAACAAATTTCGATCGAGACACATTGTATTTATTTTAATTTATAAAAGAAAACCGTTTAACTATTTTTTTTTTATCGCTTTGTTACATATTACATGTCATCTTTAGTGTTTATAACTTTATATATTACTACCACCTAGAATAGACCATCAAGAAATGGTGATGTAGTGGTAGATTTCGGGCATATATATATACTTTTTTTGTTCTGTGTATATATACTAATCTACACTATTAATATTTTCGTTGTCACTCTAAACATATAACAACATGATAAACATTCCAATTTTACAGATTTTAATAGTTAATATGATCCGGTGGTGTACGTCATGTTATATATATTTTGGATCGGGACATGTGAAATTGAGTAGGTGTAGAGATAGTCAAAGTTGGGAAAGTAACGATAATGACGAAAAGAAACGATTTATGGTATGTCTTCGGAGTGTCAACAGCATTTTTCCTTAGCTAGCTAGTGTTAACAAAAAGCCTAGCCGAGTTGAAAGTCATGTTCATCTCCTGCCAACGATGCTTGCACCTATCGACAAAGCTACAAGAGACTCACAAAACAACTCTCTCTTATGAGATATACATGGATACCCCCAAGAAATTGTACATGTTTGTTAAACTTTACGAAAAGATGACCGCATCAACACCTTAGCATCTTACTTGAGAGGTTTGTAGATATGTGAAAAGGGTCCCATATCAAGCATGCAGAATTAGCTCTACATTGGTTTCATCAATCTTTCTATAGGAAGAACAACATATTACTTTCATCAGTTATTCATATTTTGTGGAAAACCTTGCTACTTGCTACGTATCCAAAAGCTGAAGAATTATTAGATGACCTACATCAATTTGTGTAGAAACCGGACCTAAACCAAACTCATAGCAAACAGAAAGATCATACTAAAAACCCCAATTCGGCAACATATACATGGAGGGGGTTTGAAAGAGGGGATAAACTGCTCAAATACTCCAATGAGCTAGCTCCCACAAAATCTTGAACATTGAGTTTTCAAAAGAGCATGTAGGCTGTAGCACCATCCTATTAACATATATAATTTTATGGAAGATATTCTCAAATCATTTTGAGATCAACCTCTAACTTTAGTGTAAAAATGTACCGCTACGTATTACCCTAATATCTTAGTATTATCACGGTTTTTAACTAGGCACATGTTTATCTACTTTTCAAAATTGCCTATCCTCAAAATACGAGTTCAAAACTTTAAAAAAACATCCAAACTTTTTGTTCGAGAAATATATATTCTTTATACACACACATACATTTATATATATATATATATATATATATATATTTAAACACAGTTCATAAATAATTTTTCGGAAACGTAGTACATATATATTTATATGCATTATTATTTAATCAAAACTTTTTGGAAGTATAAAACTAGAAATAATACAAAAAAATACAACAGAAAAGGAAAAACCATAATTAAAAATAGAAACAAATGTAAATTACTTTTATTATGAAAACTTAATTATCAATACAAATATATATATCATATGATCAATCTAAATATATTGAAGTAACATTGGTTAACCAATGCAAGTACTACTTTTGAAATTTGGTTTCTTCTTTTCGATATGATACTTCAAAACTTCGATTAATATTTGATGTATTATACTGAATTTATTTAAGAAATTGGCATTCTATCTACTAAACTAATATGCAATATAAAAGCCAAAATATTTTGCAAAACCAGTAGGAATAAGTCAACATACTAAATGCATATGCAATATGTATTTGACTCCCCATTTTTCACCAAATTTTGATTCCATTAAATCGTGTTATATAGTAAAGATTGGCTATGGATTGAATTTTATCTATCCAAAAATGTGAAAAAATCAATATATTAAAATATCAGTAAGGAAAAATCAATTCCCTTCTCTTTGCTCCAACTTGTTATTATACAACATAAATATTTCTTTGATTTTGACATTCGCTATGTATCTTCACTCACAATCAATATATCTAGCTAGATATAGAGTATAATTATTTAGTTATTATGTATATGAATATTCAATTACAACATGATATTAGATAATATGAAGATGTTGGATGCTTGTGTTTGGACTATGCTTCGTATTGGAATATATCCGATACGATTGGCGTATTATTGTCTTCAAATATGCTCATATATATATATATATCGTATTTGCATGAGCAACGTGGGATGTGTAATCTAGTTTTATGAATTAAATTTAGTATCTATGACATGGTACGTATGCATATATACATATACTATACAATTAAAATATTCAAGTGGATGTTTTATTTTCGTTCATAATACATGTAGCGAGAAAAGCACGATTTTTTATTTTCAAATAATAAATTCAATTATTTTAAATACCGGACATCATATAGTATACGGTTACGGTACCACTTGAACAGATTAGACCCATCTAATTAATCCTAGTTATATTTTAGTCGTTCCTTATACATATATTTTAAATATATAAACTTTTTTAATCACATATGACCAAAACAAAATATAGTTCCAAACAAAAAATATCTCCCTCAACAAATAATAACTAGTTTGAATTTGGGTGGTAACATAGCAACGATAGATACTAAATAAATTATATTATGTTATATTTTTTGCTTCATATACTTTTTATATTCACTTTTTATAATTGATTTTTTAATTTTTAATTAACATAGGTCATTATTGATTTAAATTTTGTATTATTTTCTAAATGATATAATTCATATAGTTATATCAATATTGTAAAAGTGATGCAAACTGATATAGATTTAAAATTGATGTCACATGCACAAATTCATAATGATATCAATTATTGTAACTGATTAAATTATAATTTTGTATTGATTATAAATAAATAATTTAAATGAGTATTATGTACTTTTTGAAGCTAATTAATTGATGGAACTATTAGTAACATCTATAAGTTATTAAACAATTGAAATATAAAATATTTCATTAGTTTACACATAAATAAATTAAAATAAAAAAATATTTAGACATATATTTTATAGGGATTTTAATGAAAAGAACCCTCAAGTATCGGTAGATCCATTTTATACCTTCAACTATATTAATAATGAAAAAGCCTTAACTAAGAGATTTAAATGACAAAAACCTTTAAGTACTAATCAGTCTATTTAAAACTTCTAAATTATTAACAACACAAACCCACAATTATTTACGGATATATATTAGACTCCATAAGTAAATATCTCTTAGCCAAAAAAACTCATTCGTCTATAGTATTGTCACAATCCTAAATGACCGTTATCAAAGAAATATTATTAAATTTTGAGTATTTCAAAGATGTGTATAGTTTTTTAGACATAAATTGTTTTAAAATAGCATTAAAACGTCGTGATACAATAGAATGCAAAACAAAAACGATGAATTAATATAATTAAGATATCGGGTCAGATTGGTAATAGTGGTTGCTTTGCATTTTTTGATGTAGAAATATGATTGTAGGTATTTTGGCTATAGAATTTAAAATTTTAGAAAGACTAAAAAATTGTGCTTTAGAAAGAGAGGTTTTCTATAGCAAAAAAAATAAATCATGTAAATATTTTGAATGTGAGAAAAAGTCAAATCTTCTAAAACTTGATTGGTTCTATTTCAAAGCTTTAGATTTTTTTTTTCTTTGTAAAGACTCTAAAGCACTTGCCAATTATGCCCATCGCATTATATATTGCGTAAAACAATGAAAATAAACAAATTCATGTAAAAAATTAGAAACTAAATCTATTTAAAATAAAATATAAGCATGACGGTTACACGATCTTAGAATTATAAATGAAGGGTTTTTTTATTATAATTTTGTACTTAAATGTTATTTTCATTAATAGTTTAGGTAGAGTTTTATATGGACCGACTATTAAATGAGAGATTTTTTCATTAAAATTTTTTAGTTGAGGGGTTTTTCTATTAAAAAGTAAGTTCAGGGTTTTAAAATAGATTAATCTTGATGGTTTATGATCAATTATTAGTGGTTTATGATCAGAATATATTTGTTAACATGTCCTCTAATCATATCAGATTCATTTAGTCTCGGTGGAAAGCCGAATTTGATTTATCTGAATATTCAAACATGAAAAATTAGAGAGCTAGCTTTCGAAACTTAAAACACTTTTGTTGGAACACCATTTTAGATTATATGGTAGTAAATTTTAGATTAAGAGATTGTGGGATGTAACTATGATATCTTCTGTCCCGTTACGGACCAGAGCGGGATCGGAGACGATTAATCACAATGATCTGCTGTACCTTCGATTTTGGGAGTGTTTCTATCCCATCAACATCGGTATATGAGAACATGGACTTCATATTATGGTGTCAACCGAAGCATGACGGTTCAGAACAATAGACAGAGACATTCCTTTGGATTTTTTAGTATTTGGATAGTTACAAACGATAAAATATTCCAGGTAGTTATTGGAACAACTAGACATGTTAAAATATGCTTTAAGTGAACCAAAACATGGATTTAACCTCACATCATGTTGAAACATCCCGTTGAGAGGGTTGTTTTTAAAAACACAGCATAGATTGCCTATGGTCAGATTTGTGTGTATTCTTCCTAAACTGAGATGTGTAATCCCAAGTTTCTACTATTTTTTAACCATTCAACCCCATTTCTTCGTTCTTTATCCACTTCGTTTAGTTCCACCCTCTTCATTCGAAACCATAATATTTATCATTCTCTCGGTTATAAACAACACCACATAAAATCATATTGGAGTTGTAAGTCAGTACAATAGCTAGCAAACTTACAATCTTTTTTATTATATAAAAGACAGACTCTAACCAAATCCAAACCTAAAAAGCTCTCACTAAAGATATACTATTATTATATAGTGATTATGAAAACAACAAGCGAAGATAACAAAATTATCACCTAATTAAGTTATACAATAATAAGATATTATCAACCTCTTCCAAATGGATAATTTTGCTCAGGAAACTTCGCCTCACCATCCAAAGAAACTCCGCCACGAGCACTGCCGCGACCACCACCACCACCACCGCGATTTACATTTCTCACCATTCCTCCAACTCCAAGAAAATCTAACGTTAACTTGTCCGAGCCGCTCATATTTCCATTGTCTCCAAATTGAACGTCGAAGATACTGCCACCGGATCCGCCACCTCCATTAACGGCGGCTAATGAGTTCATTAGACCTTGAAGGTTTCCATTATTATCATTCTCCATAATTCGTCCTCCACCAAAGTGATTAGCGATAACACTTGATGAGTTAGACGAAGAAGCTAAGCCTCTGAACAAAGCAGATGGGTCGTTGCTTGTGACTGAACCCATTTGTGTAGCTTTCTGAAGTAGTGCCGTGGCTGACACGTTAGAACCCGCGTTCAAGTTTTCTTCACGGTGATGAACAAGAACGTCGGTGCTATATAGAGAAGGAAGACTCGTCTCTGAGTTCTTCGTGTTTTCTTGAAAGAATCCGAGGTTGAAGAAGCTGTTGTTGGTGCCGCTACTCTTGAGGTTGATGTTGTCGACTGGATCAAACTGTATCAGACCATGCTGGTTCATGAAACTCTGGTTATTGTTGTTTGGCGTTGTATTCAACATTCCTTGGCTCGAAGCGCTTTGGATTAGGAAGTTAGGGTTTGATGATTGCGGAATAAAGTCTCTCCTATTATCAGAAGATGCAATGTTCAGATTGTAACCCACGAGAGGGTTAAATCCAAAATTTGGATGGTCACTCAAATGGTGGTGTGAGAGAGCACTGCCACCGCCAAGTCTCCCGTAGATTCCGCCGGAGCCGACACCACTACTAGCAGCTGTCATTGACGTAAAGCTCACGGTAGGGTTTCTTGCAGTCTCTTGTATCAATGCATCGCAGAAAGCCCTATGCGTGATGTAACTATCACGTCTACAAAGCAAAACAAAAAGAAATGTAAATAACACAACGGTCGATAATAAAGTTATTAATTCATATATATGAAAACTTTATACTATATTTATTCCGTGAGTCATAATCAATAAATGCTATAGTTATTGTGGCTACCATTTAAAGGAGAGAATGAAAGAAGAATATAGAGGTCGAGTCAATTGCTAATTTAGTGAAAGACCTTCTTCATTTAATGCAAAACCCATGAATGTTAATATAAGTCAGTCACATTCTGCAACAACGTATATTACTCAAACCATGAAAATATAGAAAGAAACCCTAGAAGAGCATTAAAGTGTTCACCAGAACACTGTAATAAATATAAGTAACGCACTCTTACCAAATATGTATGTATCTATGTACGTATATATAAACATACATAGAGAGAGAAAGAGATAAGAAGAGGGTCCACAAATGAAGAGGAGTTTCGTAAAAAGGGGAACCTGCAAAGTGAAGAAGAAGAAAACAAAAGTAGAAAATAGAAAAACAAAATCCAACTCATGCATGTGAGTATGTGACCAAATTTAGCATCTTTTAAATTTTCTTACTTTCTATTCACTGTCTTTCTCTATTCACTACTCATCAACAACCAAACAAATACATTGATAGATCCTATGTACATTGTGACTACATACAATTTATAGGCGGTGTACTCGAGGTTCAAATTCCGTGGCCAAATATACAATATTTCAGTCACAGATGGTTATATATATTTGGTATTTTCCATGTAAATTAGTAAATAAGCTAAGTTTTACATGCAGTGTTGAATGCAGCTTTTACTTAGAATAGTTTTGCATTATAATACAAAATAAAGGTGGTCCATTAATTGTTATACTTTACCAAGATAAGAAGGTATATCTAGATGCCACACACACTGACACATATATTATACGTTTCATCACTTAAATCAAATACGAACAAATTATTTAAATGAAATGGATAGAGATTAGTTACCTAGAGAAGATGGTACCACAGTCACATCGATACTCTTTAGTACCACAAGTCTTAGAGTGAGCTTTCCAATCTGATTGAACAGCGTAACGCTTAGAACATTTCTCACATTTCCACTTCTTTTCGCCATGTTTACGGTAATAATGCTTCTTGATTCCGGTGAGGTCTCCGAGAGCACGTGACGGGTCATGGTGAACGCACGTTGGCTCCGGACAAAGATACACTTTCCTCTTCACTTCTTTGGTTGATTTTTGTTTCAGCTTCCATGGGAGATTGTGTCCTCTTCGGTGAAGCTGTAGATTTTGTTCTCTTTGAAACCCTTTGTTACATACATCGCATATGAATCTGTTTGTAGCCATTAGTGTCTTTGGAGATAATGCTACCACTTCCGCATCAGGATCTGTTTCATATAATTAAAGAATTTAATCATTTAAATTAAGTCACCAATTAGACCCAAAATGTCAATCTATGTAGACTATATCGAAAAAAATGATACACACACATGTAAACATAAATCAAATGACATATACACGTATAAACATATAAGATATACTGGCCTGTCAATATATATGAAATCTTGATACTAGCTAGATATACAAAACAAAATAGAACAAATGATTAGGGTTCTTTTTCTTCTTGGTATTATCTTAAAGCTTATATATAGTGATTCTTATAGAAAGGTGATAAATATATAGAGATTTATATGTAAGAGATACTTGCTTGGGTTTCCGGGTTGGTTTCTTCGTTTCTTGGGTGGTGGAGCTGAGGAGTTAGGTTGTTGAATCATTGACATAAAAGTATCTTTCCGGTTAAAGTCGTTATCTCCGGTGCCGGAGCTGGTGATGAAGAAAGGCTGAGCAGAGGATGATGATGAAGGAATAACGCTTGTGTTATATGATGATGACGACATCTTTAGATCTTCTTCTTTGCGTGGAAGAGAATAATCTACAAATAATTCGTAAGACAAAAAAGTTAAGAAGAAAACGAAGGGAGGAATTATAAGAACAGGAAAAATCCATAGAGATTGACGACATGAAGAAATTTTATAAAAACCATTTCACTAGAAGACATAAACAAAGAAAAACAAATTAAGAGTTTATACTTTTGTTTTTTGTTCCTAAACTTTTGAAAGAATTAAGAGGAAAGATTTCTAAGTTGTATTTTTCTTGTACCTGAGATCAAGAGAAAGAAACCAAGTAGAAGAAGGAAAAAAAATAGTCAAAATTAAAAGCTATAAATCGGAGCTAAAGAAAGAACCAAGAAGAAGATGATGCATGATGATGATGATGAGATAGAAGATGATGATGAAGAAGAAGACACTATTCCTATATATTATGTATTATAATACAAACACAAACCTCAAAGCCCTATCTCTCTCTATCTCTATATCTCTTTCTCTCTCTACTGTTTTGTGTTCTTCTTCTTTTAAAAATAAGCCATATATGAAATGATCTTGAAAAGTATGTCTCTAAGGTCCCCTCTCTGTCTCTATCATTTTATTTTATTTCGATTAATATAAAATAAAGCTACTTTTTTTCTTTCTTATAATTTAATTTGACAGAATTAAGAAGGATGGTTACGGTTTGGGTGTCACTGTTAAAACGGTGAAATGTGTCCACATGCGGGGGTGTGTTGTGGGTACCACATTTTTCTCATTCGTATCTTTCTGGTGAGCTTTAAGACAAAACCCTCGTTTTCTCTTCATTTAACTTGATTAGGTTTTGTTGTACTAACTTTTTTTTAATTGTTTTTATCTAATAAAATCGTTTATAATATAACATATCGTATATTAATACACATGATACACCAATCAATAGAGAATTTTTTAAAATTTGTTAGATTCTTGTATGAAAATTAATATATTGCTTTTCTTCTTTGGTTCAATTCTTCAACCTTTCAGAATGTTCAATGCAAAACAATCGAACCGATTGGTTTTGAATCAAACCTAATTAATCCTGAACGAGTAACCAACTCTCAACCGATCTGAATAGATTTTAAAACGATATATCACAAAATCTCCAATATCACTTTAAGAGCTTTGAGAAAATATTATTGATATATTATTATTCGACCGTAAAGTTTGATTTTCTCCTTTTCACTTGGGCTTTTTAATCTTATACAATTTAGTTTTATTTTAGTTTACAAACGACAACATATTTAAGTAACAGGTGACTTCTCAACTTGATCCTCTCTTCATTACCATCGATGCTTTTTAAGTTATACTGAGATCGTACCAACTGCAATGGGTCAGTGCCGGGCCATATTCAATCAGGGCCTCCCTGATTGGGTTGTAATATGATTTCAAGTTAGTAATATGAAATAGCACACAGTCACGCACACAAAAGAGCCTATATAAGGAGAGATATACCACAAACAGCCCAAGACCCAGTTGTTTTAGATGAACCAAAATTGTATGGAAATATTTAGTATTTGAAACTGCCGTCACCAAGATGGCAAGGTCAGAGAAACTCAATAACAACTCTGTTTCTGCCATTCCGAGAGTTAATATTAATTTTCAGAGTTAATGGATTAGCTAGTAAACATATATATACAAATGATAATAACCTGTAGAATGAGGATTAAGATCGAGAACGACGAGGTTATCTTTACCGCAACATTCCAAACGTAGCCAAAGCTCTATTACCATACCCCTCAATGTACATATCCAGCTTATAAGACTCCTATCCAGTATCCACCATCCAACGAAACACACTCTCAGATTCTTCCACATTATGAATACATGTCAACCAAATAATTTCTCACCTCAACCATCATTTCAAAACCAAATCTTCAAGCAAACCCCATGGATTTAAAAACCCTTTTCAAGTGCGTCAAACAAACCACAAGCTTTTAGATTTGTCGAGAAAGTGAAGTCGTTGGGCCCATTTCTTCGGATCCCTTAAGTTCACCATTAAGTACTCATTAGAGCCCATTTCTTGGGGCCCATTAAGAGATTAAGTCCGCGCGCATAGCTTTTGGAGGATGCCGCTCTTTTGTAAGAAGCAACACGTTGTTGAGTCTCTAACCTTTCTTTGAAATCTTGACCTTTCCCTTCCTTCTCCGCTAAATTCGTTTTAATTTCATCTTCTTCTTCTTCTTCAATTCGATGCAATAATAGTCACTTCAATCTCAATCTAGGGTTTTCAATTTTCTTCATGTGAATTTTTTTTCCCCTTCTTCTCAATTTCAATTCAATCTGGGATTCGTAAATTCTCGGAAGATGAAACGCGATTTCGACGAAATCTCCGAGGAAGAGTGGTCTCAACACTCGTTTAACGCTTCGCGAGTTCTTAAACGACCACGGACTCCGAAGAAGACTCGCGCGGCGACGAATCCAACGCCGTCGATTGAGTCTTTTGCGTTTAGGAGACCTTCGACGGCGATGACGATTGAGAGTAATAGCAGCGATGGTGATTGTGTTGAGATTGAGGATTTGGGAGATTCGGATTCGGATGTGAAGATTGTGAATGGTGAGGATTTGTTGTTAGAGGATGAAGAAGAAGTGGAAGAGACTAAGGTTGTGATGCGCGCTGCGAGAGTTGGTAGGAGATTTGTGATTGAAGATGAAGAAGCGAGTGATGATGATGATGATGAGGCTGAGAGTAGTGCTAGTGAGGATGAATTTGGAGGAGGAGGAGGAGGAAGTGGAGGAAGGAGAGGAGAAGATGAAGATGTTGTGGGGAAGGCATTGCAAAAGTGTGCTAAAATCTCAGCGGATCTTCGAAAAGAGCTTTATGGTACTTCTTCTGGTGTTACTGATAGATACTCTGAAGTTGAAACTTCTACTGTCAGGATTGTCACACAGGTACTGGAAATTATCACTTTGGTGTTCTTAAAGTAGTTGCTTTGAGACGATTTAGAGTGTCTTCCTTATACAATTGTGAAGTAACTTTTGATTAGATAGCATATTTTGGTGGTAAGCTTTGATTGGTTTGGTTAGAGTTTACTGTTTTGTTAACTAAAACTTGTTTACTTTTGGGTTGAATCTGTGATGATCGCAGAATGATATTGATGATGCATGTAAAGCAGAGGATTCTGATTTTCAGCCTATACTCAAGCCGTACCAGTTAGTTGGTGTTAACTTTCTTCTTCTGTTGTATAAGAAAGGAATTGAAGGAGGTATGTGTTTTTACTAGTTTCGATCTGTAAACCTTTTTAGCGTGAATGTCACTTTGTAACTCACTTTCTATTGTTTGTAGCCATTTTAGCCGATGAGATGGGTCTTGGAAAGACCATTCAGGTGCATTTTGCTCTGTTATTACTGGATAAGTTTTCTTTGTTTCTTTATCTTATAAAGAACTAATTTTGTTCTCATTTACCTTAGGCAATCACATATTTAACCCTCCTAAGTCGCTTAAACAATGACCCTGGTCCTCATTTGGTTGTATGCCCTGCCTCTGTCTTGGAAAACTGGGAGAGAGAGCTCAGAAAATGGTGTCCGTCGTTTACTGTACTTCAATACCACGGAGCTGCGAGAGCAGCCTACTCAAGAGAATTGAATTCTTTGTCAAAAGCTGGGAAGCCACCACCATTCAATGTGCTTCTTGTGTGTTACTCTCTGTTTGAACGGCATAGGTGCAACTCTTGATGCTTTTATTTGCTTTTTGGCTTTTCCTGTTACTCACAGATGTTGGAATTTTACAGTGAACAACAGAAAGATGACCGAAAAGTACTGAAACGGTGGCGCTGGAGCTGTGTTTTGATGGATGAAGCCCATGCGTTAAAGGATAAGAATAGTTATAGGTGGAAAAACTTGATGTCTGTGGCCAGAAACGCAAACCAGCGTCTTATGCTTACAGGAACGCCTCTACAAAATGATTTGCATGTACGGTTGGTTTCTGTTGATTTTTTCAGGATCTAATTACCTAATATAGACGACATTTCTTCATGTGGTCATACAATGCTTATTCCCTGCATATGTTTGGTCTATGCAGGAACTATGGTCGCTGTTGGAGTTCATGTTGCCTGATATATTTACGACAGAGAATGTTGACTTGAAGAAGTTGTTGAATGCAGAAGATACTGAGTTGATTACTCGAATGAAATCTATCTTAGGTCCTTTCATCTTGAGGCGTTTAAAATCTGATGTCATGCAGCAACTTGTTCCGAAGATACAGCGGGTATGGATATATCTATGCACAATTAAGTACACGATATTAATCTTCTAGCTGCAAATCTCATTAATTTCCCATCAATCCAATGCAGGTTGAATATGTATTAATGGAGAGAAAGCAGGAAGATGCATATAAAGAAGCCATAGAGGAGTATCGTGCTGCTTCTCAAGCACGGCTTGTGAAGCTTTCATCAAAATCCTTGAATTCTTTAGCCAAGGCACTTCCAAAGCGTCAAATTTCAAACTATTTTACTCAATTCCGGAAGGTAATTCTCAGCTACTAATACAAAGCCCCTTTTGTGCCAAATGAGTGTGTTATTCATGTGTTATTAAATTTTGGTTGTACAGATTGCAAACCATCCATTGTTAATTAGGCGGATATACAGCGATGAGGATGTCATTCGCATCGCCAGGAAATTGCACCCAATCGGTGCATTTGGATTTGAATGTTCCTTGGATAGAGTTATCGAGGAAGTTAAGGGTTTCAACGATTTCCGTATCCACCAGGTAAATGTTTCTCTTTCCAAAAGCAGTTGAATATCCATTAACAAACATGTTATGCAATTGAAGAAGCTAACTAACTTGTTTCTTTCCATAGCTTTTGTTCCAATATGGAGTTAACGATACCAAAGGAACTCTCTCAGACAAACATGTCATGCTCTCAGCAAAATGTCGGGTACGTGATATTCTTCTTCATTTCATAAGTCTTCTTTGTGAAACTGATTAAGTATAACTAAACCTGTGAGCGATCTAAATCTCCCTTTATGTATCAGACATTAGCTGAGCTTCTCCCTTCAATGAAGAAATCCGGCCATCGTGTTCTAATATTTAGTCAATGGACATCGATGCTCGATATCTTAGAATGGACACTTGATGTCATCGGCGTTACATACCGAAGACTTGACGGCAGGTAATAAAAGAAAAAAGAGTAATTTGTCACATTTTTGACGATTCTACAAAAAGGAAGAAGCTTAAGTCATTTTCCTTTTGTTTTCAACAGTACTCAAGTTACAGATAGACAAACCATAGTCGACACATTCAACAACGATAAGTCGATATTCGCATGTCTCTTGTCAACTCGAGCAGGTGGACAAGGTCTTAATTTAACCGGAGCGGATACAGTCATTATTCACGATATGGATTTTAATCCACAGATTGATCGGCAAGCTGAAGATCGTTGCCATCGTATTGGTCAAACAAAACCAGTCACTATCTTCAGGTTTGAGCTTTAAATCCTTGAATCAGTTTAGATAACTTTCAGAACAAAATTGTGGTTTGGATTGGTTTATGTGTGCTCTGTTTTGTATTCTCACATATATCTGTATTAACTCTGGCAATGCTGGTGCAGACTGGTGACGAAATCGACGGTTGATGAGAACATCTACGAGATAGCGAAGCGGAAACTAGTTCTTGATGCGGCGGTTCTAGAGTCCGGAGTTCACGTAGATGACAACGGAGACACGCCTGAGAAAACCATGGGAGAGATTCTTGCTTCTCTTCTCATGGGATAACATTATTGTTACCTTTTTTGTTTTGAGGTAAAATTAGTCAAGAAACGAAGTTAATGTGTTATTCTAAACATGTGTAACCACTAGCTATTATTAGACTTAAATTTAATAGATCACGATAGTTATATTTTCTTCTACGCATGTAAATTATAACCCAAAAATTTCCTTCTTTAGACCTAAAAGTCACAATTGTTCCAAACACTAAAATGTGGATCAGTGATCAAATGAAGTGAACCTTCAGGATAGTTTAGTCTTCGATCATCAAAGATTGTATAAAGGAGTGACTTAGCTGTATTTGTAGGTATCAAAATTGAAAACCTCACGCAATGATTAAAGGTCTCAAGTATCTTTATTCGTCAGAGTTGTATAAGACACAAATCTCACTAGATTGTTTTCCCATTGTCTTTGCCGAAACCTAACAATGAACAACTAGTTCTATTAGGATTGGTTCAAGAATGTCACATAGTATAAGTTTTTCTTAGCTGAAAAATTCTAGATAACTTGGAATAAATTCTAGATAGTCTTTTTTTTTTGCTACATTTGAAGATAAATATCTATGAAAATGTTCAAATTCATGATTATATTATTGCGATTAAATAATTGAATATGACTATACAAAATAATTCACTAGTAAATCAAAGCCATACTAAGTTTGGATTCTTTGTGGTAACTGCCATTGCCAAGTCACGTTTTGAAGGTGTTCTCATGGTCAATTTACACTTAAAATTGAACCTGAAAACTAAGGCCAACCGGAAACTTGTTGAATTGTGTGAAGTGAGAAAATGATAATCGTGTATAACTTATAAAGTCACATGATAAAGAGAAAGCAACCAGCTTTTTGTCTGCCATAACAGTTCTTTAAAATATAGCCACAATTATACTACTTAATTTAGAGTAACTAATCCCAAATATTACTTATCTAAGTAATAATTAGAAAAGTATTCGATATTTATTATCAATTGCGTTTTAACTTGCTATATAAATACAAAGTTTAATTTTTATATAACCCACTAACTTTTTCATTTTGGTATATGATAAAAATACTCTATCCCGTGACTATTCCACTTGTTGTTACTTTTTAGTTTTTTTTTTACATAGCCATTATCATTGTGGACTCCACAACATCCGCAAACTCAATTATTTACTTTTCTATACGTTTATTTGTTTTTTTCTGATACAAAATTTGGTGCATGAATGACTTCTCGAAACGGTAGATGGACTCCACAACATCTGCGTGTCTTGTCACCTTACGTTACGGACCACAATTTACACCTATGAAAGTGTCGGTAAAGCAAATAAAATCGAGAAACTCACACCACTCTTATTCAAATCCAAAGTGAATACTCCAAAAATAAAGTAAATGATATTTATCCAAAAATATCTAACAAACGCGTAAAATGTGAATTATCTTGAACGTTTTAATACCTCTTTACTCTCTTTATATAGTGCCATTTTCCTCACTAGCAGCAACACACTTGAACACTACTTTCGAACTCTCTCTTTATCTCTCTTGCAATGAAGCTCTCTATGCGTTTGATCTCAGCTGTTCTCATCATGTTCATGATATTCGTCGCCACTGGTTTGTTTCTCATAACCTAATATCTAATTTTCACACATAACCCATGTTTTATGATAACATATTTTAACATATATAGATAGTTTCATTTTTTATAACATTCTGTATTTATGGTTTCTATCGATTATTCTTGTGAATGCTCATTTAATTATAGTTAAGTTCACTTCGAAAGTTAAGTAATATGCATCAAGCATGAGACACATGAAACTAAGCTATGGTCTAAACGAAGTGTTCGTTTTGTGTTTTGATTTTGTCTAGGGATGGGACCAGTCACTGTGGAGGCACGCACTTGTGAGTCGCAGAGCCATAGGTTCAAGGGTACATGCGTGAGTGCATCAAACTGCGCCAACGTGTGCCACAACGAAGGCTTTGTCGGAGGTAACTGCCGTGGATTCCGTCGTCGTTGCTTCTGCACCAGACATTGCTGATCTACCCATTCTCATGCATAATTCAAGCTTTGATCCATCGTCGTGTGTCACTTCTTTCTTATCTAATCTTCCGTACAGTACCATGAAGTACCGTACATTAGTGTGTTCTCAAATAAGTCTTTGGATTTGTGTGTTTCCGGTTTAAATGTAATGTTAAATCAACTAATGACTTTGAGCCTTTGACTAGTAATAATCAAAATCTATGTTCTGATAACAAAGCTATTTTCCTTCGAAAATTATTTAACGCATCACTTCATGTCTCACCTTGAAGAGATCAACTATGATGAAACTTAAAAAAAAAATGAACATCAATCTTGTTATCTTGAAATGCGTTTTTTTTTTGTTGGCATTGAAAGAGTTTGTTTGCGATGGCATGGACTTTTCCGACGTGTGGGACAGTATCAATAATATGACCGAAGATAAAACATTTCCAAAGAGACTGATTATCCTCTAAATATCGGTATAACATACCAAAATTTACTTTTTGGATGTAATTGGTGGAGTAATAAATTAAAGTAGCGAGGAAAGAATAAAGAGGGAAAAAAATACGTGTGTATTTTTCTTTTTCTTTTCTATATATAAATACCAAATAGAAAATAAAAATTTAGTTTTTTTTTGCATCAGTGAGTATATAAAATACCATATATTAAGTTTATACAACCAGTAATGTTTTAATTTTATTTTTTTTGCCAACTTGGATTATATTGATATAGGATTAGATTAGGATTACAACATGACTTGAGTGAAGCCACCAAAAAATAGTCTCAAATGGAGACTCTGCTAGAATAGCATCAACACCGAGGGGATAAAGGATACCACTAGGGTCCTATATATACATAAATGGTTCTAATCAAAAGCACAAACAAACACAACACGATAATCATCAAGAAGAGAACAACACTCTCTCATCAATAAAGAGGATAAGCCGGAAAACTAGAAACCACATAAGATTGTAGTCCACAATCCATGGTAACACTTTGGACAATAAATTGATCAGCTCCTCTATTTGCAACACCTATGTTACATTTCTAACGAAAGACACTAAACCAAGCTCTCTTCTCAATCTTAATGAAAAACACTAGATGAGAAAAAGGGTCCTATGTCCAGAAAAAGAGAATTTTTAAAAATTATTGAAACTTTAAAAAATAGGGTCTGATTGGTAAATAAAAGCTGTATAAGTTTTCTAACTGTTAGTTGGAGTTGTTAGCTTTATTGAAATAGTACAAAACTGTTAAAAGAAGCTGTACAAAAAAGTTATAAAAAAAATTAAAATAAAATTTTTTATAACATTTTTAATAAAACTTTTATGATTGATAACTATTACAACTGTACAAACTGTACCGCTATTATAGTAGTTACTATTTTTTTTCACTGAAAAGTTGCCTTCCATTTCAAATTCCACTGTGAAGTTACAAAAAGTTTAACCAGTGGACTTTCCACTTACAAGTCTTAGGCAAACTGAAAATGAAAAAACATTGCTGAAGTAAAGAAAAAACAAACTGAAGCATTACAACAAAACAGAACATTAGAAAGAGTATGTCATAACCAAAAACCATACCCTACTAAGCAGGCTTCTTCGTCTTGAAGCTGTGATGCTTCTAGTCCTGCAATCTTTCCCAAAAAATGACAGAAAACGATCGAGTGGTTTAGCGTTTTTTTTGGAGGTTTCAGAATCCCTCCAGAGCGTTGAACATGATCAAAATGAGTTGGAGACCTCATCCTTTCAGTAGGACGTCTTGGTTCCCTGTTTTCATTTTGTCTTGATGCTTGACCACCTTCAAAGCACCTTCGATGGTCTGTGAAGTGAGTAGTTCTCCTTGCCAGAAAGTTGTTTGATCCTGATGACATATCCTGTCTGGAGGTGCTTGATTCTCCTACATCCCTGTGATTCTCGTTTGTTGCTGTTGCAAGATGAGGATAGGCAGCTGTAAATTCAGCGTGATTCACTGGTGGAGGATCCACTCTTGGAGGTGGAGTCAAGGGCACCGGAAAGGAGCTTTCAGTCATCTGAGATTGTGAGTTCATTGAAGATCTTTGAACACTATCACAGAAGAGGGCTCTTTCTCTTGCGATGCTAAGAGGACGTTGACGGTAGGGACAGTAAGCTCGATTGTGAGTAAATCTGAAACAGCTACTACATAGTCTTCGGAGTCGTTCATATTGGAACCTGATGGTTGCAGTTTCACCAGAGTCAAAGATGACTCTTTGAAAAAACCTCAGTCTGTCCGTTATACCAAAACGAACTCTAACTCTAATAAAAGCAATCTGAGGAGAGGTAGCCTCATGAAAGTCCAATGAAATGATCTCTCCTAGATCGTGAGCTATCTCCATAACTGTCTCTTCAGAAACATAAGGTAAGGGAATACCTCGAATTTGCACCCAGAGATCAATGGTAGTGACAAGGTTGTGAGCTGGAGCCACCTGCCATCGAGTTGCTGCAACGAACCAATTGTTGAAAAGCCACGGTTCTCTTCTTTGCACCATCAGTAGATCAATTTCATTTGCAAAAAGGAACTGGACATACGTTGCATCAAGAATTCTTCCATGCACCTGAGTCGTTAGTCCCCATGATCTTGGAAGTGCTACCACAACAGAGTTAAGATTTTGAACTCTTGGATTCAGAGGCCTAGCTATCAGACTTAGGTTATTTGAAGCTTCGACCATCACATAAGCTTCATGGGGAATGAAAAGGGCCGGATCCTCTTGTCCTAATTCTAGGTTTTGAATCTCATCCCACAACTCATCAGCCATATTGTTACTAGAGAAAACTACCTAAGCTAAAGGGATGGGAGATAGAATAACTAAGAAGAGAAGGAAAAGTATATAAAGAGATAAAGAAAGACAAAACCGACTGAGACTCTATTAAAATAACAAAATACTAAAAAAACTTCGTCTAAGTTAATTTAAAAAAAAAAACTAACCTAGATAAAGCTAATTAGACAATATTTATAAACTTAGGAATAATAGGACTTAAAGAACCGACTTATGAATAAGACAAAGAAAATAAAGCATCCCAATCTCCTATCACCCATAGGATTGAACAACTAACCTCCTTAATAGCAATCATAAACAAAGGCCACGTTCCTTTAATCATGATTCTGAGACCAACATCTGTCACTAATGAAGAAATCTGGAGAGCTAAGTCATTAGCTTTTTTGCTGAGTCATGTCTGAAACAGTCGGACTTCCTTACCAAAAGGGCGCTTAGTAACTGATGGATCATGCTGAAACATTCCCAATAACTTCCTCTTTCTTCCTCTGAAGTAAACGTGTTGTGATGTAGAATAAGACAAAACCCAAGTGAGGCTAATCACCAAATCAGCATTCTGATGTTGACTATCTGATAAGAATTCCTTCTCATGAGTCAATCCTATTCTTTATCCCTTCAACATAAAAACACTCCAATATTGAAGACATTCATCTTCATCTCTGCTGAATTAATTCAGAGTCAAAAAGATAATGTAACCACTGAGGAGGTCCTCTAGCAACATAACTTTGCCACCTCAATCCTGTTATCACACTCTTTGCTATCTCATTAGCTCCCATGTTACACTGTCTTAATTCCATTGCCATATACCAATGCGGTTTGTCCAAAGTGAGATTTAGCAATGCATCCAAATGTCCTCTCAAGGCTGGCCATTCTTTTGGTTTATTCATTGCTTTGATAATATCATGAGAAGAAGCTCCAAAAGTAACTCTATCTAAATGTAGTTTATCCATACTCTCTAAAGCCTATTCCCAGCTTTTTAGTTTAGCATCAAAGTTAGAATGTACCTGTGAATAAGAGCGTCGACTGTGAAAAAGCAATTTTCCTGTATCATTTCTAACTACCCACGAAACACCAGCTAGTTGAGATTTTCTTGACCAAGCCACACCAATGTTGCATTTCAATTCATTCCACGGAGGAGGGATCCAATTTATTTCAATTTTTGAATCTTCAGATTGAGTCTTTGGATCTTGAGCAGATAGCCAATGGTTGCAATCTTCAAATGCTTTCTGTACTATGCCATGAGAGACAGAGATTTCACCTTCAAAGAGAACTTTATTTCTATTTTTCCAGAGAGTCCAAATAATCCAAGGACTAACATATCTTAGGAGCTTAGAAATACTTTGATTCTTACAGTTATGAAGCACTTGGTTCATATTAGTAAAAATCGATTTTCCAAATCCAGAAGAAGGTGACTGCATCAAGGATAGAGCCCATACCTGGCGGGCCAAAGAGCATTGAAACAATATATGGTGTATTGTCTCATTCTCATCAGGACACATAGAACATCCATCATTTATTAGAATTCCTCTTGTTCTTAACCTGTCTTCCACCGCCACAGCCCCTTTAACTGCTTTCCATAAGAAGACTTTGATTTTTAGTGCAGTATAAAGACTCCAAATACCTTGGAAAATAGGATTGACAGATGGTAGTTCTTGTGCATTGTGAAACATCTCTTTATGATTCTGTCTACTACACAAGTCATATCCTGATTTAACTATGTATAACCCATGATTTGTGCCTGACCAACAATAAGAATCCTCCTTTGAAAGCATCGGTCTTTGATTACGAATTATCTGAACATCTTTCCATGGAAATAAGTCTCTGAGCATGTTCAAATTCCAATTCTTTGAAACTAGATCGATTAGTTGACTGACTTTTAAAGTAATATCCACCATCACATGAACACTCTCAGGTCTTCTAATCTGACCCTCAAAAAGCCAATTATCTATCCACACGAAGGTTTTTGCACCATTTCCTATGATCTTTTTCAGACCTTTTGTCAATAACTCTCGACCATAAAGGATACTCTGCCAAGCATAGGAAGGACGAGTACCTTTTGTCGCAGTGAGGAAATCCGAATTGAGATAATATCTGCTTTTGAAGACCTGAGAAAGAAGACTGTCTTCATCATTAAGAAGGCGCCACGCTTGTTTAGCTAACAAAGCCTGATTAAAACACTGAAGATCTTTAAATCTAAAGCCTGCCAGATTTTTTGGTAGCATCAAATTTTCAGCTCCAATCCAGTGAATTTTCTTTTTTTCAGGCAACATATTCCACCAGAAATCTATCATGATAGAAGTTAGTTTTGAACATAGACTCTTTGGAAGTTTAAAACAAGACATGACATAAACTGGGAATGCCATAGCAATTGATTTTAACAACACTTCCTTCCCACCTTGAGATAATGTTTTTGCATACCAACCAGTGAGTCTAGAGGTCAGTTTCTCTTTAAGAAAGCCAAACAAAACCTGTTTCGATCCACTGAAACATTCTGGTAGTCCAAGATATTTTCCAGTACCTCCTTCAACAACAATTCCAGATCTATGCATAATCCAATATTTTGTTTCTGCTTCAATCTTGTTTCCAAAGGTGACTGAAGATTTTTCCACATTGATCTTTTGGCCTGAAATATGCTCATATTGTGATAAACAGTGCATAATCTGAGAACACTCCTCTTGTTTTGCTTTACAGATGATCAAAGTATCATCAGCAAATAATAAATGATTAACTGAAGGCCCTGCATCATTAAATTGAATTCCAGTGATTTTTCCACATCGTTCAGCTTGGTTTAAGATATGAGTAAGTGCTTCAGTACAGATGACAAACAAAAACGGTGATAACGGATCTCCCTGTCTGATACCTCTTTGTGGTAAGAAATGACCATAAGGTTGACCATTAACCAGTACTGAATAAGAAACAGAAGAGACACAGCCATTAACCAACCTATCCATTGGCTACTGAAACCCAAAGCCTTTAGAATACCTTGAAGAAAAGGCCATTCTACTCTATCATAAGCTTTAGACATGTCTGTTTTAAACATCATAAATTCTCTAGAAATCTTATCATTGGTTCTTAAATTATGGATTATCTCATGAGCTAGAAGAATGTTATCAGAAGCTAACCTCTCAGCCACAAAAGCAGATTGAGTTGGTGAAACTATGGCAGGCAGATGTTTCTTCAATCTAGCTGATAAGATTTTGGAGACAATCTTGTAAAGAACCGAGCATAAACTGATAGGTCTTATGTCACTCATTCTCTCTGGATTTGGAATCTTTGGAATCAAACATAAATGAGTGTGATTCCATTCTTCAGGAAGGATACCTGTGTCAAAGAAATCCATAATGTCTGCCATAATTTGATTCTTGACCAAATTCCAATGAGTCTGGAAAAAAGCCGCAGTGAAACCATCAGGACCTGGCGCACTCTCAGCATTAATGGAAAAGACTGCATTATAGATTTCCTGTTCTGTAATTTTCTGAGTAAGGTCTTCATTCATAGCCTCTGTAACTCTCGTTTGAAAGCCTTCCAAAACTAAATCCATATTTGCAGGATAAGATTAGGTGAACAGGTTCTCAAAGAACTGTTCTGCTATTTTCCTTTTTTCCCTATTGAGAGTCTGCTCAATACCATTCTCATCAACAAGAAAACTCAAGCAATTTTTAACTCTATTAGCTTTTACAGAGGCCTGAAAAAACTTAGAGTTCTTATCCCCACGAGACATCCATTTATCCCTGCTTTTCAACCTCCAAAAAGATTCCTCCTCTCTAAAAGCAATACCCAGCTGATTTTGAATAACAGAAATCTTATTCCAACAAGGAAACTGGTAACTCTTTTCTTCATCCAAATCAAATCTTAACTTTTTAATTCGACTCTTTGCGTTATAATCCTTTCCTTTTTTCCAGTGACTAATAGATGACCTACAGTCAACCAGACGGCGCATAGAAGAAGGATTATGAGAAGAAAAATTACCTATCCATGCTTTGTGAATAGCAGCTTGGTATAAAGGGTCTTCAGCATACCTTTTATCAAACCTGAAAGTTCCTCGGAAAAGCTCATGATCATTAACAAACTTCACCAAAACCGGTCTGTGATCTGATCCAAGTTTCTCCAAAAACCATTGATGAGAATTAGGAAACAAAGAAAACCACTGTGAATTTCCAAAACAGCGATCTAATTTACATTGGATCCATTCTTCATTTCTTTTGCCTCCCCAAGTAAAACTATTTCCAGTGCCCCCCAATTCATGCATATCACTGGTTGATATCATATTCTTGAAGTCCTGAAAGGAAGATTCCACTCTAGATGGGCCACCTATTTTCTCCTTATTAGACAAAATATCATTAAAATCCCCTATCAAGCACCAAGGAGCTGTTCTGTTCACTCCAATGTTACTGATTTTATCCAGGAGCAAGTGTCTTAGCCTCTGTCTTGGATTATCATAAACACAAGAGATAAACCATCTCTTACAACCTTGAGATATCTCCAAATCCAGCAAGTTTTTGTCTTCAACAAGGAAATCTGTATGAAGGTGATGTTTCCAAAATATTGCTAAACCACCACTCTTTCCATCCGGTTCAATAGTATGAAAGTAATCATAACCCAACCACCTAAAGACTTTCAATATGAACATGTCAGAATTCATGGTCTCCATGAGGAACAAAATGTCAGGGAAATATTTCTTTTTCATTTCCCTCAAGTGTCGAATTGTCCAAGAATTCCTCAGTCCTTGGCAATTCCAACTAAGGATGCCTTATTGATACTGCGGTGGTTCTTGAGGAACCACCGTAATGACAGCCTTTTCCATACAATCCACTCTTTCCAAGTCTGCAATTTCCTTTTTTCGTTTGATAGCATTAGCAAACTCAACATTAAGACTAACCTCTTTTTCTTTTGAACCATCACGAGCTGCTTGCTTATTGTGAACTATAGAAGCCTTTCTTTTTCTTGGATTCTTCTGCTTAATACTTAATCCTGATGCCCCCGATTCATTAAATCCAAAAGGGAACCCTTCCGAATCTATTGAAGATGCTTGATCAGCGGATAAAGAAGGTAACTTGGTAGGAACAATCTTCTCTCCTGGATTCACTAAACAACTCTTTCCATCAAGAAATCCTGAATCAGAAAAACTAAGATCTTTCTTTGATTCTTTAGAGTTTCCGAGGCTAACAAAGGGGCAAACACTTTTCTCATGTGTGAGTCGTTGACAGAGGAAACATCTTTTTCGAATCCTTTCATAATCAAAGGAAACTGAAATCAATTCACCCGATGGAATCAGGACTTCCTTAAAGTTACGCAAGGGATTCCGAACATCAAAGAGCACTTGAACCCTGATATAATTTTGTGCCTGAGATTTTTCTAAATCTAATTCCACAGTCAATACTTTCCCAACACATCCTGCAATTTCTTTGATAGTATCTTCTGTGTAGTAGTTGATCGGAATATTTCGGAGTCTTATCCAGACTGGAAGAAACAAAAGAGAATCATCTGAAGGTTTTTCCACCCAACGCTCCATCAAAACACACCACTCATCCTGAGTCCAAACTCCAGATTTTAAGATTTCAATTAAATCTTCTTCTGATTTGAAAAAGAATTGAAATCTCTCTTGGGATAAAGCAACACCTCTTACCCTTGAATACAACCTCCAAATTCTAGGCATGTCTAATATCCAATTAGACATCCTTTGGAGTGACAGATTCAAAAACCTATCCACTAAACTGCAATTATTTCTGTCAATCGAGCAAAACTGCGCTTGATTAGACAAAATAAGAGGCTATCTTCGTTAATTGACATTTCCTTTATCGCTTGATCCAAGTCCATGTTCATCTCCACTGATAGAAGAAGAAAGCACTTTCCTGATACCTAAACTTGGTGAATATATCTTTGCCGACAGAAAACGGGGATATCTTCGGTACTTACCTCCTCTCAAATATCAAAAAACTGATGTAGAGGGAGAAGTTCTTATGGTCAAATCGATTGGGACGGCTTTATTAACGGCGAAGGAGAAATTTTCCAGAAAAGCTACTATGAAAGAGAACAGAGAGTTTTTTTTTTTTTTTTTAAGTACTATTGGA
>Ga0041059_1000771_pt1 | contig 25049 bp, 13 predicted proteins | sample AraColnosormetaG_FD_56232 | JGI IMG/M metagenome (GOLD analysis project Ga0041059, IMG submission 56232) | Arabidopsis roots microbial communities from North Carolina, USA - Col MF nosort | ecosystem: Host-associated > Plants > Roots > Unclassified | place: USA: North Carolina | collected... | reverse complement strand
TTACAAATCGTTTTAAAGCGTAAGTAAGTAGCATAGAATAATTTACAAGGGATTTTAAAAGCTTTAAAAAGTGGTTAACATGGTTTACAAATCGTTTTAAAACGTAAGTAAGTAGCATAGAATAATTTACAAGGGATTTTAAAAGCTTTGAAAAGTGGTTAACATGGTTTACTAATCGTTTTAAAGCGTAAGTAGCATAGAATAATTTACAAAGGATTTTAAAAGCTTTGAAAAGTGGTTAACATGGTTTACAAATCATTTTAAAGCGTAAGTGGCATAGATCTATCACGAAAGCATATGCAAAAGCACACATCATCAAATTAGATTTTTTGTTCCCAAATAATTATATTAAACCACAAAACATAAATATGGCTCACATAAATACCGTCCAATCATATGCCCTCTAGAAGCTTAAAATATTGTTGTAAATTGAGAAGACAGCTTTTGGTAAAATACACAAAGATAAATAATGCGTACACATTACATAATTTCAATAGAGAGAATAAGAGGAGGGTCGTGAACAGTGTGGCTTGAGCTTCTAGCAGAGACTTCTCTAGCAGCAAGCAGTAGTGGTGTGGCCCTCTTCTTCACAGAAAACACTCTCCTCGCTTCCTCATCTTCTTTGCTTACCTCTTCTTCATTCCTCTTCTTTCTCAACACTTAAACATGCGTTTCTTTTTCATCGAATTAGTCTGAATTCTAAACCAACCGCAAAAACAAAATGATTTTTCTTAGGCCATTATTGTATATCTTCGAAACAAGAGAAAAGAAATATGGGAAGAGTTAGAAAACCTTGGGACCACGATCAACCAGACGAGCCCATTCATTATGATAAAGAATCATCTTGGAAACTAACCAAATAGATACTAAATGAGAGTATTGGCTAAAACTAAAAGACGATGATAAAAAATTATATCATATATTACCGCATTACGTGATCCTTGCTACTGGAACTAGAAGTGCGCTTAAGACTAGTAGCGATTGGAGACAGGGGCAAGCTACCAGGTTGTCTCATGCGTGGGACACGAGGAGAACTATTCGAGTTGATGGTGCAGTCTTAAAGCAAGCTGGTTAATTATTAAATGGTAAAAAATAAGGAAGGCGAACGAAAAAAAAGAGAAAGAATTCTATCTCAGATTGGAGCAAGGGAAATTATAGTCTTCGCAGAGTTCTTAGTTAATTAATGACTGGAATACTGATTGTGCCAGGCTTTTCATTTTTCTGGAATGTTCACTAGGAGCCTCAGAAGAACCACCATTAAGCCGAGCTGCCGAAGATGCCTTTGAGGAAGATTCTCCTGTCTTGCTAGAGACAAATCTCATTAGCTGTCTTTAGTTTCATAGAATCTGAACAGCAACTAAGTAAGGTCTCTCTCTTGGGATTTTGTTACTATTGAGGACACATCAAACTAGATTTGTTGTTCCTAACTTTATATTATACCACAAAAACATAAATACAGCTCACAAAAAGATCATCCCATTCCCAATATGTCACTCTAGACAAGCTTAAATTATTAGTATTGTCTACTGAGGAAAAAGCTTTTTGGTAAAATACACAAGAGCTATATAATACACATATACTTTCTATATTACATAGAGAGAAGAGAGAGGAGGCTCATGAAGTGGCTTGAGCTTCCTCAGAGCTACTAGCAGAGACTTGTCCAGTACCAGTAGCAGTGTGGCCCTCTTCTTCTTCTTCTTCTTCTTCATCGCAGAAGATGCTCTCCTCGCTTGTGTCCGAGAACGCATCTTCCTCGTCTTCTTCGCTAACTTCTTCTTCGTTTCTCTTCTTTCTCAACACTTTAATGCCTTTTCTTTGAATAGAAAGCCTTCTCCGTTTTCTTGCTTTCCTTTTTCCTTTGGGAAACTCTTCTCCTTGAGAGTGATGTTGATGCAGTCGCTTCCTTCCTCCCTTACTGCTTTCGTTCTCATCTGAATCCTCCTCTGCTGCATCGAGCTTCCGTTTCTTTTTCCCGGAATTAGTCTGAAAACAACCGCAAATATTAAGATCATTTTCTTATCGGTTATATGTTGAAGACAACAGAAAAGAAACATATGGAGAGTTAGTAAAAAAACCTTGGGGCCACGATCAACCAGACGAGCCCACTCATGCCTATTCCTCAGGCAATCAAGAACAGCCTGTGAATGGCTTGAATATGCATATCGTTCTCCGTTGTGTTTCCTCAAGTGAGGCCAGTGCTACAAGAAAGAGAACAACACAACACATTAGAACAGCTAGTCTGTGACCTAGAGCCTAGATGATGATATGTCTCAGATCAGAAATATATTTGGTAAGGAGACATAACAATACCGGCAAGACTGCGTTACAGAGCTCCTCATATGCCATCCTCTTGCCTTTGTTCATGATTTCATTGATTAATCCTGGCAAAGTTCGATGTACTGGAGTACCATTATTCCTAGGGGAACTGTGTGGAGAAGGCTTATTATGCTCATTCAACTCGCTGGATGAACATGGTCCGCTGCTTGTGCTTGTAGTCGAGTTTGGCGGGAGAAGTACTTTCCGAGAGGAATAAGAAGAGGTTTTGGTGGTTTCATTTTCTTCCCCTTTGGAACACAAACTCCCTCCTCTGCTTCCACTGTCTTGTTGTGTCCTCCTATCAGGAGACCGACGATTTTTGGCACTCCTTGTACTGCATCTATCATCATCACGTAAATTGCAGTAACCTTCTTTGGATGTATCCTTGTTTTTCCTTCTGGAAAACTAGCCAAATAAATACATAATCAGCCAACAAGTTTGAGCCTAAAAGAGATAAGAGAGAATTTATATCATACCGTTGTGTGATCCTTGCTACCAGAACTAGAAGTGCGCTTAAAACTAGGGGCGGTTGGAGACAGGGGCAAGCTACCAGGCTGTCTCATGCGGGGGACACGAGGAACTCGAGGAGAACTATTGAGTTGATGGTGCAGTCTTAACGCAAGCTGGTCATAAATGGAACAAACAAAACATGTCAAACAGTAGAAGAATAGGGAAGACAAATGAGAAAGAGATCGAATTCTGACTCACACACCTCTTCATCGCTCAGATTTGGAGCAAGGGAAATTATAGACTGCACAGGGTTCTTAGTTGATGACTGGAATATTGATTGTCCAGGCTTTTCATTTTTCGGGAAGGTTCCTGAAAGCGAATGTTTACTAGGAGCCTCAGAAGAACCACCATTAATCCGAGTTGCTGAAGATGTCTTTGAAGAAGAGGAAGACTCTCTTGTCTTGGAAACTGAAGAATGGGAAGTACGGTTATGCTGCATCGATTTCTTAGAGGTAATAGAAAATTTAGGATGTTTCGGAGCTTTCTCTGAAGGTTCATCATCCCCATCTCTCTCTCGGATCACATCACTGGAAACACAGTCCTCATCATTGGTATTAGCATCATTATCATCATCACCTGGTTGTTGCTTCAAGCCAGGAATAGAATTCCTGGAAGTTGAGGGCTTAGGGGACTTTTCAGTGGCTGAACTTGACGATGTTTTTCCAATGCATACTACCATCTTAGGCCTACCATTTCCTGAAACCGTATGCGGAATAGGTCTGCAAGGCTTTGATGGCTCTTGAAATAAAACAGATCCAGGCTTTGTTTCCTGAATATCTTTTTCAGTTTCTGAAACCACCAGTTCTCGTTTTAATTCGATAGCTCTGTCTCTATTGCCACTACTTATTCCCTCTGATACCATTTCAACAGACTGCGGTTTGTGATCATCAGGAAGTGAACTGCTCGGTGTCATTTTGTTAAGTTCAGAACCTCCAGAGATCTGAGACGCAGAGCTCCCTGACACTTTAGAATCCATATGGTCTAGAGTCTGCAGGCCTAGAGCTCCACTGGCACCAGTATCAGCTGTTTCTTTTTGGAATTTGTTCTTCCTCGTACTGATTTTCCTACTAACATCATCACAATTTTTCTCTTCACCTTCTCGTGTTTTACCAACCATGGAACCAAGAGAAGGCTTCTGGGAACTTTCAGAAGAATCAGCTGCATTATCTTCTGGAGCATCAGCTATTGTGCCTTGTCTCTGTAAAATAAGTAATTATCAGTTGCTTCCCCACAGTTATCTTAAGCAAAATTAAAATCCTTTCAACAAAAGTTCAAAAACAAACCAATTTTCCCAAAACCAAATTTACCCTATGTCAATTCAAACAGTTGTTACAGTCTACAAGGCACTTCTTGCTAGTTAAGCTTCCCTATTCCTACCGCAAATTATACATCCAACAACTCCTTATAGCTCCAATTTTAAGCCTTTTCTAGGAGAGCATGAGATCAAATTAGTTTGAAAGAAATTCAATATTTGTTGCAAGATAAACCGCTGCAATATAATAATATCGATCTAATCAAGAATAATTCAAAGGTAAGCTTCATATTGGTATAGTTTTAGCCAATCTAAGACGTACCTCCTCCTCCTTATTAGCCTCATTGTGTGGAACATCTCTTCCTCCGAGGACAGAAGGATCAGTAGTTGCAGAGCTTTTAAGCACAATTCGGAAATGATGACCAGCTTTCTCTTCCTGTTTTCCAGTACCATTAGCATGAACGTCAGAAAGATTCTGTTCTCTGGAGCATTCAACACCAATTTCTGTATTACCAGATTCATCACCGCCAGTTTCCAGAGCAGCTTTCTTGGCCTTTACACTCTTCGTGATCCCAACGTCGCTAGTAAAACCTTCTGCTTCTATGTCCTTACGAGATTCTGATGGTTTAGCATCACTGGCAGGTCGATTTCCTAGTAATTTGAAAGAAACAAAAGAGGGATTTTAAGACCAATGGAAACAAGATTCTAGATGTGAGCACATAATGGCAAAACACTGACCTGTTTTACCGACAAAACCTTTCTTATCATCTTCTTCTTTGTCTACAACTTCAACCTTCTTCTTCATCCGCTCTTTTGAAGCACCGAACAATTCTTTTCTTCGTTTATTCGTCATCATAGGACGAAGCAACCTCTTATCCTTCTTAATAGCACCCTGAGAATGTTTTCTATCCGTTTCACCAGAGTCACAACCAAGCTTCACGTCATTGGTTCCTCCTTTACCATCAAGACTCCTCCTCATTCCAACCAAAGTACTAACAGGAGCAGCAATCACATTCTCCTTCGACATCGAAAACAAAACCCCTGCACCGTCTTCATCCTTCTCTTGCTCATCCCAGCAAGGAAACTCTCTATACTTAAGGTTAAACTTCTTAGGCACATAACCACTACACTTCCACAGCTCCCGGGAGAAAACCGACGACAATCCATCAAAAAGAGACGGATCCCCACCCGGGATTCCTTGCACATGAACCTTTTCTTCAGCTGGGATCTCAGTCCATAACCTAAAAGGACGCTTGAAAGGTACACTCCGAGTACACGAATTCTCCATTCCCAAAGTCTTAGTAGGCAATTCAACCAACAACTGAGCAACCTCAGTCTCTTCACTATCATTAACATTGTTCTTGCTCTTACACTTATGACAAGTAAAAAGCTCTTGTCCTTCAACAAAACGAGAACAACGAGTATGAACCCAAACACCACAATCATCACATTTAACCATCTCTGTTCCATCATCGTCATTCACACCACAAACACAATCCACAGTCCAAAGTCCATCAACCCAATCCTCATGAGGATCCGTACTTGAAAACCGATACGATCTTCCTTTCATCTCTCACAAAACCCTAACCCCCAATTTCTATAATTCTTCGCCTAAACTACACACAACTTAAAAAAAATCCTATTTTTATAACAACCCAATTCGTCAATTCTAACAAACCCTAGGAATCAAAGTATATCCCTCAAATTCGAGAACGTAAGAGCTCAGGGTTTCAAGAACAAGAACCGTATCACCTGAAGAAATTAGACTCCAGATTCTGAACAGAAACTAGAACTCGACTTATGCATCTCCAGTTGCGGCAGTAGCAGAGAAGCTGAACAGAGAGATTCCAAATCATCCAAAGAAAGTGGTGTTTGATTGTCGGAAGCAGAACTGAACGAGAGAAGCTATAAAAATTTCCGTTTGAAGTCCGTCGTTGCTGCTGGCAATTAACAAAATTAATTTACCGTCTCAAGTCCGTCGAGCTCTTTCTGGGCTTTATGTAATAATTGTGGGCCGGGCTCAGACCCACTTAATATGTGGTAACTTATGAAACTTGCTTTGATTTGGATTAGGAGTTAAATTAGGAGTTAGGACCTTATACATTGTTGACTGCTCCACATTATTAGCATTAAGCATCTATATTAATATATTGTTGAAGAACTCTATTTCCAAAAGTGATTCTACAATTAGTTGCATATTAAAAATATAGCTAGAAACGAATTTGAAGGTAATGATCTAGTAAGACTTCGTACTAAACATGTATTTTAAGTGCAAAACAGGAACAATTTGACTTACAGTGTAATGATCTAGTTAGAATATGTACAAAAAGGTGTAGGATCCAAAGAAGACAACGGATATGGAGAACAAGATGTACAATAATCTAAGAAAGAAGGATGTAGTTTGAGTTTGACTTGTAAAATCTTGTTATTTATCTTCATATATTCTATAAACAATACAAATTCATATACCAAGAAAAAAAATATTATATTATTATGTATATCTCTCGATACATGAAAACATTGATTAGAGATGGCTCGTGTTTTTTTCGCCTACTTTTTCGAATTAGTTTTCCAAATCCATTTTCCCCCAGCAAAAACCGTATGAATTTTTAAATTCAAAGTAGTTAGCGCATTCGAGAGTAGTGTCATAACCGTCAACTCAATCATATGATCTTATAGACCCTTTCTTTGATATCCTCTAAGAACTTTATCCTGTCGTTTTGGTTATAAGAAACATTATAATGAAAATCATAATGTATAGTAATTGAAAAATATATGTCTATATGTGTAATTTACTCACCCCCGTAAAAAAATTAAATTCATATGATACTTCTATACACAAAATAACTGGTCCTCTCTGTAGCAACTCAATCACCTTGCTTTCATCAATATCTCTCACAGTTTGCAAATTCCTGATTTTGTTAACCTTTTTCTCCTGAAAAAATAAAACATATATTATATATCTGATTACCTTTAAAAACACATAATAATTAATATATTTGATAATTACCACCATATTTCTAAAACATGGATCAGCTTTGGCATTTTCCTTCTTGAAACTCATTTTCTTCTTGTTTTGTTTTGACTTTGAGCTGCTTCCTCTCTCCTTGTTTTCTCTTTCTACGATACACTTGCAGTCTTCCTCTTGAATCATGCTCTCGTTCACTAAAAAATGGTTTAGATGCTCAAAGTTGTATTTGAGCGATCCATCCGGATTCAACAAATATGTGTCGGGATGAAAGTGGGAGAAGTGACTCTGTTTTTCCATGGATATATAGATGAGATGAAACCATGAGACTTGTTGAAAACGTTCAACAATATGTTGTCAATTAAAAGATAAAAATTAATTAATAAAAATATCATATATATATATACACATATTCTTTTTAAGTTTTTGCTTTTGGTTTTGGTCGGAAATACACTTTTTTCTTTATATTTCCAGTTTACGTAATTCATCCAAAAGTAGAACATCAGAGTAAAGTGACTATATATACACATATGCATTACGAATATTTGATGGATTCATTTAATTTGTATTTTAAACAAAATAACAACAAAATGTAACAATATCATTTGAGTTAAATGCTTATGTCGATTTCCTTGATCCACAACTTCTCTTAACATGTTTTTACCTTTCATATTTCTCCAACTCAATCGTTTTGGAAATCCTGATGGAATATTTTAGAAAACAATCAACAGCTAAATATAATTACCCGGAGATTTTTAAAAGCATACTCACTGATTCCTTATTCAGTAAGTTGGAAACCACATTCCTGGGCATGATCGATAATAGTGCTAAATCGGCAAGGGTTGAAGAAGATGACAAAGAAAAATGCATATTAAGAATGAAAAAAGCCGGTGAGATCTGAAGGAAACATTAGTATCACCAAATATTATAAAATAAATTTGGTTTTTGACGTTTTGTGGGTTGGATGCAAATCATGTATTTCTTGTAGTGATATATAAATGAAATTAACGATTAAATGAAAAATCAATAAAAATTAGCAAATCAATTTAACCGAGTCAAAGTTAGGGCTTTGTTTAGCATTTTATTACAACAAAGAATATTTTTGACATTTTTCCCTATATATATATATATATATATATATATATTTGTGTCAAAACTACACACAGATCTATAACAACATAGTTAATGACCAGTTTGAGACTCAATCTAACCTCTAAAATTCATCAATTTGAGTAAGGTTACCAGAATTTTATTGTAAAGTATTTTTGCTCTCGAACTGTCATATGAACGCATTACCAAGTAAAATTGTCTAAAATATGTCATTGTTGGTTGCCTTAAAGTCCCTGGTAATTTACTAACAGCAAGTTCTTTAGTAAAGATATGGACGCAAATTTAATCAAAAAATACAAAGTTAATCAAGAGTTAGTAGATAGAGTTATTTACATATATTTTCTGTTTGAATAAACTAATTTAAATATGTATATATTTACATATATTACAAAAAATAATGTTAAAGAGTAAATCACCAAACTTGCTGTTAGTAAAATAGATAATAGATGGGCGTCCATAATATATTAGATTAGGTTACACTCAATTTAGAACGTGTGAAAAATTAATTGAACAATGAAAATCAAAAATGAAAAGTAAATTTAAAGTTTTATCAAAAACCAAATAATACCATTTAACTATTTGTAGAAAATTGAACAGTAACTTCCAATTATTTTTTCAGCTTTTTATACAAATTTATTGTGGTGTTCATGTTTTAATGCCCTAACTGAGTTTTATACTTTGTGGAATACCCTCTTCTAATATATATATAGCTTGTAATATAGTTTTTCAATTTAATTAACATTAGGTAAATAAAAAATTTGTGAGAGAAAGGAACATTCAAGAAGATATTATTTTTATTAGTAATGTTTTTATATAGAAGCATATATATTTACTAACATACTTGAATTAGTTTCATAATTGTTTTAGATAGATTAATGATAACACCAATTATAAATTTTGACATTTTGTATATTTTGCTGACATCTATATCTTACACTTATCTTAACCAAAAAAAATAAAAAAAATTAAGAAAAATATTCAAAAAATATATTTGTAAGGGTCTCTATTTATTATATCATGAATTATATTGAACTTGGTTATCCTTATTCTAACCTAATAATCTTTCTAAAATATAATCAATTAATTGAAATGTGTTGTGATTTCATGAATTACAGTTTTGCCACATGGCATGCTCTCCTAAGAATATTAAAATTTTCTACATTAACATTAACAAATTTTATATTTTATATTTATGATAGGATAAAGAACTCTAATATTTTTTTGAATAATATTAACAAACAACAAAAATAACAAAATAAGGTAAATATTTTGTTAACAAATTTCATATTTTTTATTTTTGATACGATAAAGAACTTTTACTTTTTTCTTTGAATATATTAACAACAACAAAATAAATAGAATGAGGTTACTAGTTTAATATATTAATAAAATAAAAAAATTGAATATATAGAAAATAAAAAATCTTACTTATTATATATACTCCTTTTTGATAAGGGTAAGGACTTTTTAAAATATATATATTAAAAAATTTACACTGGAGAAATGACGGCATCTTATATTTTAATTAAAACATATTACGATTATATAAGTTAAATCTAACTTTATATAATAAAATAGTATTAATTTTAACTAATTAAACTTATATTTTGGGTAGACATATGTTTTTAATATCTCTAATCAAATATTAGTGTATCCTCCTTTTTTACCATCATATTTTTTCTACCGTATTATGTTTCCTTCTAAATCCGTAAAATTAGACTCATAAAACAGACCAAACACTCCAGAGTCCAGGCTCTCTCTATCTCTCCCCGGTACGGTCGGATTCTACGTTATCCAATCACACTCTATTTTTCACCGCAGTTAAAGAAAAAAACACAAAGTGAAGTAAACTCATTACTAGTTTGGTTTCTCAACGAATCCTTACTTAATCACTCTGATCAAATACCATTAATTATCACCGATCCTCTGATTAATCACTCTTTAATCGTCTCTTTATTTCTCTCTCTCTCTCTTCTTCTTCTTCTTCTTCCTCCAGAGAGCACCTTATGCTGATTCCTCTCCTTTTCTTCCTCAACTCATAAACCCGATCGGCCGATTCCTTCACAATTATCCTTAAAATTTTCGATTTTGATTATTGGGTTTCTCTCTGATCATGGCGGTTGTTGAGACTGGAGCAGCAGCTACTGCTGCTGATGCAGGAGGAGTCGTGATCCAGCCGCCGCCGTCTTCACCACCATCTTCAATGACTAGTCAAGATTCCGGCGTTTCTTCCGATGATCAGAACCATCACTCTAGGATCGATCAAGTTCTCCGGCACGATCAAGGTCTTTACAGCAAGATCGGGTCACACGTGGCGAGATCCGACGGCGTTGACGGTGGTGAGAGCTTTAAGCGTGATATGAGAGAGCTTCAGGAGCTTTTCTCTAAGCTTAATCCTATGGCTGAAGAGTTTGTTCCTCCTTCTCTGAATAAACAAGGAGGTAACGGTGTTAACGGTGGTTTCTTCACCTCTGCTGGTTCCTTCTTCCGCAACAATGGCTTTGCTGGTACCGGAAATGGCGGATACGGTAACGAAAACGGTGGTTTCCGACGGGTAAGAGACACTGGTTTTCGTCGATTGTCCTGTGCAAAGTTATGATCTTTTGTTGAATTGAGGTTTAACTTTACTGAATTGTATTAGGGTTTTTGTTAATTGATTGTGTTTTCACAAATTTTGTGTTGTTTTGTTTAGTCTACGATTCATAGCTTTGGATCAATTGTGTTTCGTTTTCGTTGGAGATCTTTGAAAAGAAAGATTGTACATTTGAAAGCTTGAATTTTACTTGATGAGACTACTTTATATCCATATCATTCGTTTTGATTGTGTGTGTGTGGGTGGTGTAGAAGAAGAGTTTTGGTCAAGGGAAACGAAGGATGAATGCTCGAACAAGCATGGCTCAGCGAGAAGATGTTATCCGTAGAACCGTCTACGTCTCTGATCTCGATCAACAGGTTGAAAGTTTACACTTTTTATCTCTTCTATGATTGTCCTCAAGACCTTTTTTTCATTGTTGACGTTTTCTTTGTGTGGTTTGGGTGTTATAGGTCACTGAAGAGCAGCTTGCTGGTTTGTTTGTGAGCTGTGGACAGGTTGAAAATATTTTCTTGAAGCTCTCATCTATGAACTCCATCATTGTGCTTGGTTGTGTGTCTTACTGTGTTTGGTTTTAACAGGTTGTTGACTGTCGCATATGCGGTGACCCAAACTCGGTCCTTCGGTTTGCATTCATAGAGTTCACTGATGAAGGTATTATTTCATTTTCTCGGTTCTGGAGTATCATCAGTGTACTACAGTGGTTAAATGTCTTGTGGTTTTGTTTTCAGAGGGTGCGATGACTGCTCTAAATTTATCGGGGACTATGTTGGGATTCTATCCTGTGAAAGTTTTACCATCCAAAACAGCTATAGCACCGGTTAACCCGACATTTTTGCCTAGGGTGAGATTTTCCTCTACTATGCAAAGTTTCTGATGGTTAGCGACTGAGGAAAATGATTTAGTCTTGTCTATGCAGACTGAAGATGAGCGTGAGATGTGTGCAAGAACTATCTACTGTACTAACATAGACAAGAAGGTGACTCTCTTGAATCATTTCTCTTAACTTAACCGTACTTGATGAAGTATCTCCCTTTCACACTTGTGTATAAATTGCTTATAGGTGACTCAATCAGACGTGAAGATCTTTTTTGAGTCCTTCTGCGGAGAGGTGAACAATGTTGTAGTTGCTAAGAATGCAACAAAGTTGTTATTCTTTTGTGCAATAATTCACTAATTAGATTGTTGTTAATACAGGTTTATCGCCTGAGGCTGCTTGGAGATTATCAACACTCGACTCGTATTGCTTTTGTAGAGTTCGTAATGGTAATAATCGAACACACCTCCACACATTTCTTTGAGTCATATTCTGAGTAGTCTTTCTTTATATCTTCACAGGCGGAAAGCGCAATAGCTGCTCTCAACTGCAGTGGAGTTGTTCTTGGTTCTTTACCTATAAGGTCAGTGAAACAAAACCGATCTTCACGACACAAATTCGTTCTCTTTTTCGGTTTTATGACGGTTTGTTATTCTACAGGGTGAGTCCTTCAAAGACGCCTGTTCGTCCGAGATCACCGAGGCATCCAATGCATTGATCTTAGCTTTACAGGTTTTCACATATCTCATGTCTCCGCAATATATATATCGCTGTGTCGTCTTAAAAACAGCATTACACAGACATGTAAAGATGTTTGTCTGCATCTCTCATCTCTTGTTTTCGAAATGTAACTCTGGGATCTGATGATGCTTCTTTCTTCTTCCTTTACCTGAGAATCTTTTGGGTAAAAAAAACCTCGTAGAGAGTTTTTATTTATCTCTTAAAAAGAAAAGAGCTTAAAACATATCACACATCCAGAAGTTACTTCGTACAGTTACAATTTTACAATCGTGTGTTATTGGTTTCGAAGAAAGTCAAAACTGATTTCTTTTCTTTTTTTTTGTCGGAATAAAAAATTGATTTATGACAAAAAGAGTTTGGATCAAATTTGATGTTCTTAGTTTTGTCCGAAGGACAACAGAAGCGGTTGTGTTGTTGTAATATGGAGATCAAAAAACAGGTCAACTTAGAACAGCTGTTTTTGTCAGTTCTTAATATCTAAAAAGTCAACTTTGGAAATTTCGAGAGATAATATAATTAAAAAAATGTTTTGGTGGTTTTCTTAATTTGTGACGTCATCAAGTACGAAATGCGGTCTAGGTACAACGGTGGTTACTCAATGTTTGTGCTTTTCGAGACTGAGTTTTTACTTTCTAGTTTGTAGTGTGTTATTTTTGTTTTATAGGCAATGTATGAAGCTACCATTTACAATCTTTTTGTACATATATGGGATTTTTTTTTTTTTTACAACAATTGAACAAAATATGAATGAGAGTTTATGAGGTTTTAAAGTACATCTTCATTATGAAATTTTTTTCAAGTATTCATCCAAACATTATTGAGATAGATACAAGACATTCGTCGTTTTAAATATTGTACGATTCCAATTCACCTACTCGATTTTCGGTGGTTAAACAATCCAATTTGAATTTTATAAACTTCCTAATGTTTTTTATGTATTATTAAACAAAATATTAAAATCACTATAGACTTTTATTTACGGAATAAAATCACTATATATTATCTTAAGAAAAGGTTTAGAAGCAGTAACTATTAAAAAAGACCTATTATTATCAAACAAATTGAAAAATAAAGGTTAAGAAAAAAACATTTTGATAAAAAAAACCTTTAAGAATAATGTTTCTTATTCGTCTTTTCTTAAAGCAATTTTTTCCCCTTTTTTTTTGTTGGTCTCGGCTGAAGCCCCTAGGACATTCGTGCGTATGTTCTAAAATATACACTTATCAAAAGATGTTGAATGTGTTAGGTGTTGAATGCATTAAACGGTTCGGTTTTGTCTCCAATTTATTTTTTAGATTGTTAGAATTTGTGGATATTTTGAACTTATTAAACTTTAAAAATACTTAAAACCCAAGAAATGTCTGCGTATTTGACGGCAAGATCAAATTACTGTGTTCAAAAACTCACAAGTCCTTGCTCCCTAATTCCTATAAACGATGCTCATATTAATTTCGCTACCCCTACGGTTAGTTAGAAGATCCACGCAAAATGTGTTTTTCCACATTAACAGAGACCATTTCTATTCAAATTTTAATCTTTTCTTTTCAAATAATTATGCTTGGTTTTGAGACTAAAATAAATTTAATTGAATGAGCTTTCAACCGTTTTCACATGAAAGCTTGTTTAATTGTTTTAGAACACCGGATATTTAAGTTTCCTCGAATATTTAACGAATTTCGGAAGAGGATATGCTTTTTGGAAAAAAGTGGCAAGTCTCACTATATATCTTACACTAAAATAGAATACTAATAATAAGATTAAAAAGAGATGAATACATTGGAGATGTTCTAAAGCATTCGAGCTAAAATTTAAGTGTTTTATGCACCGAGTTTACGTATTTGATTCTAAATCCGATATTACAATGCAACCACACGAGGGTTTACTGGTTTAAGGCTTTATACTATTGGTGCACACACATTACACATCATCACCATTTTCTAGTCATTTCTATCACCAGACTCTGTCCATTTTGTGATTGGTGTGCCATTGAAAGCCATTTAATATCAAGTAAGTAGTCCCCGCCAAAACCTACCACTTATTTTCTCCACCATACATTACCAAATTTTGCAATTATTGTATTTTATTTTAATGAAAATCTATCCAGTTTCATTGACGTTTAAAACACACAATATTTTTAGAACAATGTACATAAATTTGACGTGACGTTGTCTAAATCACGAAGATTGGCGGTATTCAATGACGGTCTTTAATGCTAGGAGTTCACAAATCTTATGTGAAGATAGTATAGTTTAAATTTTTGCATGAAATATAAAGTTAGTTGGAGCACAAACAAAATTTAAGATACCATCGATTTTTCGGTCGTTTATCAGCCGGTGACTGGAGCGCCGAATTTGAGATTCGCATTACGATGGTTTATGTAAAGAGATTGGTTATATCAATCTTATCAAACCCACCTCTCTCGGGATTATTGACTCGATTTGGATATTTATACATGTGACTATATTTAGACATACATAGATCTCAGTCCTGTATATATAGAGCTACATTCATAAAAGAAAGATCTAACATAACAAAAGGAAAAAAGCATCAAGAACATGGCGGAGACTCAAGGAAAGGTCATCACTTGTAAAGGTAAGTAAATGACTCACCAATGAGATGGTTTCCTATCATTATGCTGTTGATGCATATGATGATGATGATGATGATTATGATAGTAATGATGCATGTATGTGATGCATGTAGCTGCTGTCGTATGGGGTCCAAAAGTGCCGCTTGTAATTCAAGAAATATGCGTCGATCCTCCTCAGAAAATGGAAGTCCGTGTTAAAATTCTTTACTCCTCCATTTGCCACACCGATCTCGGATGTTGGAACGGCACGGTACTCATGGATATATACTCGAATCAGTACAAAAATTGCAATGTTTCTTGATTGTAATCTAATCAAAAATATGTTATTTTTGGTGTGTAAAAGAACGAAGCTGAACGAGCATTTCCAAGGATTCTTGGCCATGAAGCTGTCGGGTATATCCCGATATCTAAACCCTTTTATAACCGCCTATGAGTGTCGCTAACTAAATATGTTTTCTATGTTTCGGTTATATGTTTGATAGGATTGTAGAGAGTGTTGGAGAAGGAGTAAAAGATGTGAAAGAAGGAGACTACGTGATTCCGACTTTCAATGGAGAATGTGGTGAATGTAAAGTGTGTAAGAGAGAAGAAAGTAATCTCTGTGAGCGATATCATGTGGATCCTATGAAGAGGGTGATGGTGAATGATGGAGGGACGAGATTCTCAACCACCATAAACAAGGACGGTGGTTCGAGCCAAAGCCAACCTATATATCACTTCCTTAACACCTCCACGTTCACCGAATACACTGTCTTGGACTCGGCTTGCGTCGTCAAGATCGATCCTAATTCTCCTCTCAAGCAAATGAGCCTCTTGAGTTGTGGTGTCTCAACTGGTTAGTTACTAATTTACTCGTATATAGCAATTGGATTCTTGGATTTTTGTCCATATAGTCTTGAACATCGAGAACTTGCTATTTGTTTTAGAAATGATATATTATCATATCCTTTGTGGGAGATAACATAGTGAGTTTTGGGACTAGCTAGGGAATAAAGGAGAAGATAGGACCTTGGTTTCAAAAACACATTTAATTCTCCTTTCAAAAACGCAGTTATTTCAATTTGTCTCTGTAACAGTAAATTTTAATTTACTGTTACATATTGTCGTGGTCCATTGACCACCTCAAGTATATACATAAGTGGTAAAAATAAGAAGCATGCATAGTTTCATGAGGTGTTTCCTTCTTAATGTTACGACGTCGTTTTGAAAAATAGGGGTTGGAGCAGCTTGGAACATTGCAAATGTGAAGGAAGGAAAAAGCACTGCTGTCTTTGGATTGGGTTCCGTTGGACTCGCTGTAAGATTAAACTTCATTAATCCATTTATGCATCCAAAGTATGATAAAAATTAATTTTTCACTTATATATATGAAGTGAAAATGATATATTTATTTCATGAATGAGAACTGAAGGTTGCTGAAGGTGCAAGAGCTAGAGGAGCTTCTAGGATCATTGGTGTTGATGCTAATGCTTCCAAATTTGAGAAAGGTACGTTACTTTCTTTTTCACCAATGCTTCGATTGCGCTCTCGCTCTTTTTCTACATACTAAGGTTGATATGGGGAAAATAAAACCAAATTTCCCAAACTCTTTTCCACTTATCTAATTAAGCATCTCGAAAAGTAGTGAAGCAAATAACTTAAGAATGCGAATGCAATAGTTTAATTTCCAACTTTCCAATTATACGCCATAATGGAACATAAACAAAATGATATTTTTCAGGACCAAATGGACTGATTATAAGGTTTACTAGATTTTGTGGAGCGTACCAATCTACGACTATGTCCATATAATTACCATATTACTCCAATCAAATATTGCAGGTAAACTGATGGGAGTAACAGATTTCATAAACCCTAAAGACTTAACTAAGCCAGTACATCAGGTAATATACCAATTTTCTTATAACAAAAAAATATCAATAATTGTAAAAAAAAATAAAAAAATTGTTAACTAAAATTTTTAACCATTGCGAATTTGCGATGGATCAATATACAAAAAGATGATACGAGAGATAACGGGAGGAGGCGTGGACTATAGCTTTGAATGTACAGGAAACGTTGATGTTCTTCGCGAAGCCTTTTTATCCACTCACGTCGTAAGTCCATAATAATATTATGAATTGAGATCAAAATCTTAATTTGGTTTACTTGATGTTGATTTAGTTACTTGATAAAGAAGGAAATGAGAAACATTATTTTGATGATAGGGTTGGGGATCGACAGTACTTGTTGGGATCTATCCGACGCCAAGAACATTGCCTCTTCACCCAATGGAGCTTTTCGACGGCCGTAGAATCACCGGTTCTGTGTTTGGTGGCTTCAAGCCCAAATCTCAGCTTCCAAATTTCGCCCAACAATGCATGAAAGGGGTCTGAAATTTGTCTCTAATTTCTAATCTTAGAAACAAGAAGTAATTTTGTGTTTTAGTGATATTAATTGGAATCTTTGATTTGTAGGTTGTGAAATTGGAACCTTTTATTACCAATGAGCTTCCATTTGAGAAGATAAACGATGCGTTTCAGCTGCTTCGCGATGGAAAATCTCTTCGGTGCATTCTTCAAATCTCTAAACTTCTCAAGAGATGATTCTACACATTCACAAAGTTTACTACACTATATATAATTTACCCAACAAACACTTATTTTACTGCATTATTCAGTATATTATCTTACCTATAAATGTGTATCATCATCATCAATAACGCGATTATTTGTGCTGAAGGATTATATATTCAAAATGATCTAGTTATATATGTCACATGATTGCCGTTAACAAGACACATTTGAAGAAGCTAAGCAAGAAAAACGGACACTTTTGCGACTTGTTACATAATTTAACTTATAGGTCAAAAGAATTTGATTAGTCATTGCAACTACGTGTGGATGTCACTTTCTATTCAACCAAAACTCACAATATTATATGATCTAGTTTTGTCGTATTACTGATTTGTATTATAAAATGTTATTTAATTTGAATTCTACGTAGATATTGCTCATGCATGATAGTATGTATCTAAACTATTCAAATAACTAACTACGTGGATATTTTATAATCCAAGTAAAAAGCAGAAAGTGGGTAACTACGTCAGTATGACTATACTTTTATCGGAATTGCTTGACATCCAAACTTTTGCTATGCTTCACCAACCAATGCAGTTTCACTTAATTATTAACTATTGACTATGTCTTATTAAGTTAGCACTAATTCGTTAATCATTCAAAACGTTATTTGATTGAATTACATATTACACTCTCTTTCTGCATCACCACTCACACCATATGCAACTATAACCAACTCATCACATTCAAATGTATTAATTGGATTTTGGTGCGAGATTAAAAATTGAAAGGAAACAAAATATGATAATGGGATAAAATCTTGAACGGAAACTCAAACTAATCCTCATAAGGTATAACAAAATAACAATTTAAGCTAAGCACAACAACATACAAGTTCGACCTTTTCCTTTGATGATCCAGCCCAACAGTTCTCTTATATCTCAAACCATTCGACCATTTGAGCCAAACTAGCTAAACCTGCAGGAATCAAAACCAACAAAGATTCAGATTAGCTAAACCGGTTTCATCCCTTTGTCACATGACTCACATCCGTCTTCTACATAACGATTTCTAATGATGTGAGCTCTTAACTTGCTCCAGCAAGATCATCAACTTTGGAGCACCTTCAATGATTTAGTTAACATGTTAGATAAATTAAATATTCTTGTTTCAATATATATCAACTTTAGTGTAAAAGCCTTAACATTCTCTTGAATATTTAATTTATTTCTCCTTATTTCGATTTAATGACAAATGTGAATTAATTTTTGTGATATTTTTGTTCGAAATTAGTTTTCAGTTAATAACATACATGTGAGCATGGGACACACATGATTTAACAAAAGGGAATGACGAAATGATATATCAAAATATTAGTATGGGAACAAATTACGAGGTGAAACTTCACACTCAACTCAATTAAAACTAGAATAAAGAAATGGAAAAAGTGAAAGAATGAGAGGTCAAATGTGGTTAATCATTATGTGGTATTAGTTAATCCATCAATTGTGTACCCAAAAGCATGATTAAGCATAGAATTTAGAGAAACAAAACATCATTATTAATGTTGAAACACAAAGATCCCATCAACAGACAAATGATAAGTACAGTGCATGTAGGGTAACAACTTTTATGTACATGTTATATACTTATATTATATAATAAGAAAACGATTAAAGTGTCATTGCTCCAGCCTCTATTTGTAAATCATATTATATCAGTATGCTTAATTCCAATAATTAAGTCCATAACTAAAATATATACACATATATGTATGTTAAATGGTTGAATATATACATATATTTTCATAAACAAATATTGCTAATTAATTCAGTTATTTGTGTACATAATCCAACTATCACCTTTTTAGCTGGAAGTGGATATTCCAACATGTCAGTCTGTCACTCCCACATTCATACTCTCTATTCTTTTTAGCTATTTCAATATCTACGGTTAAATATTAATGGCTATATAGCCTTACCCTTCATTTTAGTTTTTTTTTGGTATTCGCATAACCATCGAATACTCAAACTTACTATGTAAGATGGTCTGAATAACTATTTCCGATTTAAGATGAATAGCTAGATTGAAATATACATGCACTAATTGGACATGCACTAAAGGCAGAGGTGAATTAAATGATGAAATGAAGATGAAGTGTCACACTTGTGCAAAAAGCATGTCCCCTGCTCTTCTCCGCTTGTTTCAATTTCTTTGACTTTCATCACGTTTTTGTCACTTAAATACACCAAAAAATATAGTACAATTAAACATCGAAAATCGTCCAAAAAGAAGAAAAAAAATCATGGAAAGTTCTTTCGTTAATGTTACACACATTATCTTGATTAGGTGACACCAGATATTAGAATAAAAATGATAGATTATGAAAAGAAAAAAAAAATTGATGTATTTTTAGGATACATCGAAAGGAATGAACATACCAAAAACATGGGAAAAAATAGATAACTAATTAACATGGTAGAATGTAGATGACGTAGATCATGAAACGAGTGTGTGATATATTAATGAAAATTATTTTAATATACGTAGCTATATTAGAAAATAATTTACATTTATTTTCTTCTAAACAAATCTATACTTTATATTTACATACATTAGTAAAGACCAAAACACATGGAATTCAAATTCTGCAATAAGTAATTGCAAGAAAACACAAAGATTAATCCCCCACTAAACCCGTTTATTTACGTTAGTATTTTTCCGTTTTATACATTACACATGACATGACATTACACGTCAAAAGAAATATGTCTTACGTCAGAACTTACGTATGATCAAACTCGATTTAAACATAGAAACATCTGTTTACTAAATTATACTAATTTCATAAAGACACTTTAATGCATGAACTTCTTTGTTTAAATAACAATTTCCCCCTTTTGGGGGCTATGTCTCGTCGAGTCCTACCACCATTATAAATTATCTCATCGTTTGCTTTCTTTTTTTTAAGTTGTAACCATTTCCACTCGTAATCATACAACTTCTCTACTCTTCTAGAGCAAAAACCCAAAAATATATTGCTATCTTCGTTAATGGCTGATAATAAGGTCAATCTTTCGATTAATGGACAATCAAAAGTGCCTCCAGGTTTCAGATTCCATCCCACCGAAGAAGAACTTCTCCATTACTATCTCCGTAAGAAAGTTAACTCTCAAAAGATCGATCTTGATGTCATTCGTGAAGTTGATCTAAACAAGCTTGAGCCTTGGGATATTCAAGGTTAAACCCTAAATATGAAAAAAAACTCTTTCATTTCTACGAACTCTCTATTTCTTTGTTCTTTATTTTTGAACCATTTTGGTATGCAAATGCAGAGGAATGTAGAATCGGTTCAACGCCACAAAACGACTGGTACTTCTTCAGCCACAAGGACAAGAAGTATCCAACCGGGACCAGGACGAACCGGGCAACAGTCGCTGGATTCTGGAAAGCTACCGGACGTGACAAAATCATCTGCAGTTGTGTCCGGAGAATTGGACTGAGGAAGACACTCGTGTTCTACAAAGGAAGAGCTCCTCACGGTCAGAAATCCGACTGGATCATGCATGAGTATCGCCTCGACGATACTCCAATGTCTAATGTAAGTATATATAGCAATCATCAATTTGCAGTTTAGGTTAGAATAAACAAATTACAAACTTATAGTCAAAGAATTAGCTAGATTCGTTTCATGCTATAAAAGGTTTTGGTTCATTTAGTACGCACTAGAGCCTTCTTTTAGCATCTGCAATTAAAGTAATCGAACATGATTCTCTGAGTTACAATAAGATAATTTCTTATGAAATTAACACATCATATATACATTTATATAAAAAGATTTTTTCACAAGGCTTAAAATAGTTTAACACGGCTCTACAAACAATACGTAGTTAACTAGTTATGGTTGCATATCCAAAAGAAAAACCAACATAAAAGATTTTTTTTTTTGTTTCAAAATAAAAGTTGCATTTTTACATCATCAAGATTTAATCATCTCTTATTGCATTTCATAAGATCGATTTGTGTTCCATTATCAGGGCTATGCTGATGTTGTTACAGAAGATCCAATGAGCTATAACGAAGAAGGTTGGGTGGTATGTCGAGTGTTCAGGAAGAAGAACTATCAAAAGATTGACGATTGTCCTAAAATCACTCTATCTTCTTTACCTGATGACACGGAGGAAGAGAAGGGGCCCACCTTTCACAACACTCAAAACGTTACCGGTTTAGACCATGTTCTTCTCTACATGGACCGTACCGGTTCTAACATTTGCATGCCCGAGAGCCAAACAACGACTCAACATCAAGATGATGTCTTATTCATGCAACTCCCAAGTCTTGAGACACCTAAATCCGAGAGCCCGGTCGACCAAAGTTTCCTGACTCCAAGCAAACTCGATTTCTCTCCCGTTCAAGAGAAGATAACCGAAAGACCGGTTTGCAGCAACTGGGCTAGTCTTGACCGGCTCGTAGCTTGGCAATTGAACAATGGTCATCATAATCCGTGTCATCGTAAGAGTTTTGATGAAGAAGAAGAAAATGGTGATACTATGATGCAGCGATGGGATCTTCATTGGAATAATGATGATAATGTTGATCTTTGGAGTAGTTTCACTGAGTCTTCTTCGTCTTTAGACCCACTTCTTCATTTATCTGTATGATTATCTATACATACACATACACAAAATATAAAATAAAGTTTGTTAAAAAATGTCTCATGTTCTATTGATAGTACGTCTTGATTTTGGGGTTTAACATTTGTTAATGGTGGAGGGTAATTTTTTTATAATATTTATAATCATAAAATTTACGAAGTTAAAGAATGATATTATATACAAAACTTGAATAACGACTCTTTCAATTGCTTACTAAGCTATTTTAGAAGTCATTACATTTAGTTCTTTATCTTTGACTATTAAAGCTAAAAGATGTCCAAAAAAAAAAAAAGCTAAATGGTAGAACTTTTCACATCCCTCATCTTTCATTCTACATTTCTTACATGCCCACTATTGAATTTGAATCCAAATTATGATACGAAGATTGCCATATTTGTACAACCACGAGAATATATGTTTATCGCTTAAATCTTTTGTATTTGCGAATCATAAAGCCCATAGGCCATAGTGAGAGTTAATATTCGGTAAATTTGTACTTTGGTTCAAACGCACATGGTGAATCCGTATTTTATAAAAAACTTTCTAAATTAATAATGAGTTAATGACAGAACTATGATGTATATGTTAATTTATAGTAATATTATTTTTTCTATAAATTTCAAATCTCAAATTTTTTAATTGTATTATCATTTAATATTTTATCTTAAAACTAATTTGAAAAATATGAGTAGAGAAAATTGATCTTAAAAAAGTTTACTGGTTTGGATATTATAAATTTTATAGTTCCAACTTGAACATTTTGATATTTAAAATAAAAATCTTTTGATGGTGAATTAGAAAGTCTATACTCTATAGAATTCACTTATGCAAAAGATATATATATATATATATATATATTAAATTAAAAATAAAAATCTTTTGATGGTGAATTAGAAAGATATATATAGTCTATTGAAATGAAATGATACATATTCGAAATTAAAATTAAAGATTCTTAGATTAAAATAAAAAACTGAAAGAAGTTTTGGCTATTTTGATGACGAAGTTATAGACGATACTAGTTAATACTATATTTTGAAAACACAACAAAAATAGAGATGAAATCTAACGTCAACTTTTATTTATTTATTAAACAGCTAAAACTAATACATTAATATATTTTGAAAAATTATTACTATTTTATACATCTGAATTTTTTTATTTTACAATATTCCTATTCCAGGAATGTTTTATAATATTTCTTAATTTTGTGAATATTAATTTATATGTTTTACTGTATAAAAAACTAGCATATAACACGGCTATTTTTATTAGTTTATCTGGATAAAGTATCATTGTCATTTTGATGAAGGACTTGTATAATGAATGAAGTGATACTTATTTTGACTTTCATCTAAGTAAAGTGTACCAAATAATAACGCAGCGTAATAAGATTCTCGCTTCGCTATAATTACTTCACCTTTTGGTGCAACTATGTTATTTTTTCATTTTCGTTGGAAAATCCTCATGTCGTTTTTCTTGTGCAAATACGACAATCCAATTACCACTTATCAAATTACGTAACCAATAGTTTTTTTTTGTTTTTCTTTTAATTTTCTGACTAATATTACTAAAAAAATAGTGATGTTATCGAGAAAAGTGTAGAAGTAAGCATATTGGAACACACAAAAATGTCTGAATATAGTTAATTATACGGATCAAGAATCTCGTTAAACGCAAGATAATGGATCCAACTTGGCTCGATTAATGAATTGGAACAATGTCACTAATGAAAGAGGCTACAAGACACGATTCAGTTAAATGCAGTATGACAGTGCATTGTCTTCAAATTGTATATACGGAGACTTGCATTGGGAGATTGAACATTAGCTTGATACTTCAGCATGTCGATGGAAAACATAGCCATCAACATTTTAGCAATCGAAGTCCGAGTGAGCTGATTAAATTTGAAAAGGGCATGGGACATTATATTGTAGGTGGTAAAGCAACCATATACTTCAACCTTAAGTTGTTTCTTATTTTTGCTTGATAAAAATAACAAACCATATATACATCATTTCCCTTCCAATACACTAACAAAGTAACAAAAATAATTAAGATGCTTAAAAAATAAATATTATTACAGGAATTATAACATTCTTATGAATTTTAATTCCTTCTTTTTTGAAAGAGAAATTTGTCTAAAAGATTTGAAAGAGAAACCTAAAAATTTCCATTCAAGATAATTTAAGGGAAACAAAAATTATGAACAAAATTTTACCTAAATTAATATTAATCTATTTTTAAATATTTGTTTTAAATTTCTCAAATATTTTCAGAAAATATATTATTTTCCCAACTAACTTGTAATTTTCAGTAACTACAAATTAAGGAACCCGTTTATACATTCACTGTGAAAAATGTCGTTGAATTTCCCTACAATTACTATTTTTTACAACAAAATAAATTGAGGGTCATAATTCTGTCTATGATCCGAAATTATTGATTCTGGAAAATAATTTGAAACAAACAGATGGTAAGTCATAATCTCACAAACTTTTGTCTATATTGACTCTTTTTTCCAAAATAAAAGAGTTGTTAAATAGTTTTCAAACGTTTTGACAAAAAAATAAAATAATAGTTTTCAAACTTTCTGATTAGGACTAACATTAGCCTATCTATGAAAGCAATCTCAAATTTGGGTTATGCCGACAGATATTCATCACACAGCCTCTTGACAAATATTCGACCACATATCTTCGACTTTATACATTATAACCTGTATAAATTAACATTGTCAGACACAAACAATTTTATGCTCTAATTTGATAATTGTTGTTAAAACCTATGTTTTATTGCCTTTTAAAAATATTTGAAAAATAAAATTGTTGGCTAGTGATTTACATTTGAAATGTGTATTTTTTTTCTATGGGTATAACCGTATAGCATAGCCTACAGGGAAGAGATCGATTCTTTTCAAGAGTCTGATTTTTTTTTTT
>Ga0041059_1000770_pt1 | contig 25052 bp, 21 predicted proteins | sample AraColnosormetaG_FD_56232 | JGI IMG/M metagenome (GOLD analysis project Ga0041059, IMG submission 56232) | Arabidopsis roots microbial communities from North Carolina, USA - Col MF nosort | ecosystem: Host-associated > Plants > Roots > Unclassified | place: USA: North Carolina | collected... | reverse complement strand
TAAAAAAAAAAAAAAAGAAGAGTGAGAATAACAAAACCCAAACCTAATCACAATATCTCTCACTTCTAATCTAAAATAGGTTACATGCAAACCAAAAATAATCAAAAGATCAAGGAACAATTATAGGGTCAAACATCTGAAACCCTAATTTCATGTCAAAGCAAACATCGGAGATCGATGAATGGTCTTGTACTCTTTGTGTATGAGTGCATGCATTAGATATAAATATAGTACTATATATCTAGACAGAGAGAGTGATCAAGGAGACAACAAGGCTTGAATACCAATGTCGTTGTGTTTTCGTGAAGGAGCAGAAGCTGGAACAGGTAAATGTCTTGGCAAGAATCCTAAGAAATGGCCTCTCCGCACCGTGTTATTGCTATGATCATAATTAGGGTTTCTGTAGAAAACGCTTGATGACGAGAATCTCGAGGCGTCGCAGTGGTGAATGAAGAAGAGGCAGAGAATCAAAAGAAGAAAAGCTTGTGGCCGGTTTATTGATAATCTTCTTCTCCAATAATGTGGACGTGTAGGATACATTTCTATTGTTGAGGATTTTTTGTTTGTTTCAGTTTTGAGGAAGTGGGATTTTGTTTTGGAGTGTTGTTGAGGATTTTTTGATGGAGTAAAAGATGGTAAGTAGTGATGAGATCAGCAGATTCAGAGAGAGAGATAGAGAGATGAGCTTTTGAAAGCAACCCCTTTTGAATAAGTCTCACTTTGGCTGGAACAATTATAATGGCCAATAAAAAATTTATAAAGGTAAGGGAAACTGAACATTCATTTTATTCGTATCTTATGATCATCCATAAGAGAGTGTCTGTATCTATCTATATATTAATTTATAACTAAAGGTTTCTTCTTTTTTGTTAAACTCAAAACTAAAAAATAAAATCTTTTGCGTTGAAAATATCCTTTTTAATTCTAAAAAATAATTGATTTGGAATTTATTCTTTTTTATACATGCAGTGTCAGGTGGACCGGGGAACATGGTTTTACCTTTTCATTTCTTTAAATTACACTATGATACAAAGAAATTTATATTTAACTAAGAAGTTTTTAGTCTAAGCCAATGTTTGAAAGTACTTGTAAAATCTCTTTAATGTCGTAAATCATTTTTCTCCATCTAGTAGCACTAATTAAAACAGTAATCTCTCGTTTAAGTGATTGAAATACCAACACCTTACTCCTAATATATCTTCTAACCAAGTTCAAGCTAAATTTCTCTCTCAGATGTTTCCGCTTGTAACGCAAATGTTACATGCAATTGTACATAAATTATTGACTAAAAGAAAAAAAAAACTTTAAACAACGGTTTAATTTAGAATGTATAACAAATGTGGATGTAATGCATTGAAACTTGAAAGAGGGAATGGTTGAGAGAAATGATTATTTAGAATAGCAAAAATGGATGGTCAATGAAGAAGACCTTTGGGTCCCCAATTCCCCAAAGTTCAGGTTAAGAAGATGAAAAGTGGAAACAATTTCCTTTGTCCTTTGATATTATATTCTCAGTATTGATTTCTTGTCTTTCGATTTTGTTATTAATTAGTTAATGTTTTCTCAGATGGTTAGTGTCACTTGTAGAGACTGATGAGCCAACCATTTGTCCAAGTGCTGCGTAATATCTTTCTTTTTGTTAAAGAATTCTCCACTAATTAATTACTTGATTAAAAAAGTTTGCGGTTCCTGTATGTGACTTTCTAAAACGCTGAGTTTAATATGCCCTTCTATTCTATAGATAAAGCTAGCATGTTATATACAAATACGACATCCATGTGCATAATCAATGTCTAAATAACAACTTTCATTAGTTCAATTCATAGTATATAAAAAAAGTTTATCAGCCTCAACACATGAGTTTAACCAATCATGCACTATCGAATATAGCTTACATACATGATTCTAATAAAGTAGAGACTGATTATCCGATTTCAAATTCACCGGTACTTTAAACTTTCTAGAAATTTGCAAATTCCGGCCACTAACAGTTAAGCTATCATGTTTACGGAAAAGATGGAAATTAAAAGCATAATTGCACTGCTTTGACAAGGAAAAAACATAATTGCCATTGCTTTTTTAATCATCAAATTCAAGCCCATTCAAATGGGCTTATGCAGTCCCCATTATGGTTACTCATATGACTTTACGAAAAGTTTTTCCATTTTTTTGACGGCACTTTACTAAAAGTTTTTTTTCTTCAGATAATATCCAAATTGTTAGTAGTCTAGTCGTTAATGTCTCGTAAATTTTTGTGATTCAAGTAACACGAAATCCCGCATGTCACCGATCGATTAAGATGTTTTGTTTCAACAAGCACAATTTAACTCTATATGTGGGTTAACATAAATGCATATTGATGATACCTTTATAGCTGTATAGTTCTCAATAATTAATCTAATAATTTGATTTTTTTAATCACACCACAAATAAAATAAAGTCATACTATTCTAGTTTTGTAGCTCAACCGATATACTAACTAGCTATAAAATTCGGAAAAAAATATCAAATTCCAGCACCAATGACGAGTCATAGATAAGAGATATAACTTTTTTGGTCTTTAACCTGAAAATTTATGAATGAATCTAGGTCAGCAATTTCCTTTAACCAAAAATTTCCAACTTAGATAGACCACAAAGTGTAAGATAATAAATTTGGTCACATGATCAACCAACAATGTTCCAAACTTTTTAAAACTATATATTCAGTACGTTACATGTATATAACGACACGTTTACTCAAAAACATGTATAGCCCACACGAGCAGATACCCCCTCGTACATGCGAAACCTTGTTTCTTTCTTGTCAACAATTCTTTCAAATATACTAAAGAACTCTTGTTTGATCATGTATACGTAATATGTGTGATCAAAATCATCCCGTATATTAAGGAACAAAAGGATGACCTTTATTACATGATACAAACAAAAGTAGATTGTTGTGAAATTATATGTAAATCGCACGCGAATGAATTATATCATTGTTTTCCTATGTTACTTTGTGGTTCCTCATTTTACTCTCATCATCTTCCTTAATTACCCGTAGCGTGTGAAAAATCTTCATCATTAGTATGTTATTATCAATAGCATTTTAAATTTTATGTGTAGATTAGGTTATAATCAATATTCGAAAAGAAAAACATTAGATGCTATATGGATCTGTTCGGAGGCCGCGCGTCTAACCTCTACACTAATTACGTTTGGAGGTAGTTCTAGTCATTCTTTGACAAAAGCTAGTTCTGGTAATTGTGTATTTTCTAAGAAAATAGTACTATATACTAATGTATTGAATATGTATCAGTTGGCCCGCCTCAATAAAAGGATTTCATTTTCGCGGTTACCAATTTTTTGTTGATTTAATCAGAATCATAACGTTTAGATGTTTCTTACCATATAAATTACCCGTTTTATATCACCCAAATTTAATAATGTGTTGAAGTTAACATATACTACACAACAAAATCAACTGTACCAAATCTGAATCGAAGAAAAAAAAGCTGGTTAAATCTGATAAATTCCTTACAAATATTCTAGAAAATTCCTCATAAATAACTCGCTAAGAATTGAATGATGTCGACTTCGAATGGGAACATGACACTGGATATGTTTTTTTTCATGTGATGCAAACGAGTTGCCTCTGCCAATGGCAACCTCTGAATAATAATACAACCCCACACTTTTGGAACTGGATTCTTCTTCATATCTCTATCTTCACCCTATATTTAGTTTAAATTATTTACACCCCAAATGTATGGAGAATTAACATTGAATATGCCTCATACAGATTTATCTTTGCCATTTAACAACCAGACTAACGTTTTTAATCTTCACTGAATGTGTTTTTCTTCTTTTCGATAAAAGCTTATCACTGAGTATATTATCTCATTCTATTTTTAGTTTAAATCTCGCGGTAAACAAATATAGTCATCGACCATGACACCATGTGAATTAACTATTAACTAATTACATGAAACAAAATAAGTTTTAAAGTTGCAGTTTCTATGAGATTGATATGTATTATCAATGACAAAATAGGACGTACGTAAAATCTTCTTTTTCGTTAGTATATTTCTTTTGTTTATTAGAATTACATGTTCCCTCGATTAGAAATACATTAGTTGCAAAAAAAGAGAATATTAAAGCTCCCAAAACTATCCTTAGTTCCTTGCATATGAGGACAAATGAAAATTATTGTCCACCAACAACCATAATGGATGGATCAGATGATGAGTGAGGTAAAATTATTAAAAGGTGAGATAATTGGCGTAGATGTTTTTCCGATTTGGCATAATTGCTAATTGTAGACAATGATGCACGTTGGCATCATTATAGTTTTATTTCCTTTCGGTGCAATTTACCCTATTATCAATTATATGCTCACGAGTTAATATATACATACTCTGATACTCAATTCATTTACCTGCCATAAGAATGATTATAAACAACAAATACAACGAGAAGAAATTTTTTTTTGATTACCATTCATTTCACTTAAATACACGTACGTGCTATATCGGCAAGTGCTAGCTAGATCGATGTCTATTAAAAGGTTGATACGATTTTACACTCTTTTTAACGGCTATTAGTTATGATCTTACCCGTTTAATAATGCTAAACCTAATTGAAAGTTGACCTAATAATAAGAAACTTAATTATTGTCCCAACATATTCAAAATAAATGATTCACGAGTCAGCAAAGCATTTCATCCTACTCCTACCTCTCACCTCTGAAAATTGAAATATTTTCAACACTTAAGTTTGATTTTACTATTAGGCCAACAACTTTCGGTCATCACCTTATGCTTTTCATCTACGGTTCAAAAAATTCAAATTTATTTTTATTTTCTTCTATTCAAAGTAAGAAACTATACGTCTATACGTACTATTAATGGATCGAAGGAGATACGATTAACCTTTTTTCTGAAAAAGAGCAACAAACTAATTGTACGTGAAAAAAGTAAAACTAATCATCTAAACTTATGTATTATTAAATGCAAAGCACCACCTTGTTTTAGCATCTAAACATATGTATTATATATATTAAAAATGGCACAACCGTGAGCAACTAAAGCAATGATTAATAAATAAATCAAGACCAATCTCAAATCCATTGAACTTGAATTATAATTAATACAACCCCCTAATTTGTTATGAGCCAGTTATACATCTTCTTCATTAGACAATAAGACAGTCCAACCATAATACATATATACATTATACTTTTCAGACAGCTAAAATGTTATGTATCTTCGAATACTTTAATAATTGTATATACGTTATTGCTCATCACAAAAAAAAGTCTAATTTATCTAACAAACATTATACTCAACAGAAGATGACAATCCGAAAAAGAAAAAAAACGCTTTTACTTTTCCCCCGAATCAAACACCTTCGCTCGAATAATAAAATTATCAAACACTCTTTCTCCTTAGTGGAAGCCACAACACAATTTATTTATCAACAACATTAGACATAAACTATCCAAAACATAAATGTCATCAAAATATTATTCGGCCATGGACCAATATCATCTTTGTATATCTGTACCACATTTGCTGACTCAGAGTTTGTTTTAAGTAACACAAATATTATAACATTGCTTTTGTAATCATTTGTTTTTAAATTTCATTCATAAAAAAAGTACTAAAAACAGGACATTATATGGACCAAACCCATGTGCTCTCGACGAGACCAAAATAGGCCACTCGTGCAGAGAACATGTCCCACCACTCCCACACGCTTCTGGCCTCCAAACTCACACGTGTAAGCAAGCATAAATAAAAGATCGTCACCGTTGGTCAAAGTCCTCCCATCAACAACACATCTTAACGGTTACGACTTGACCCAATCCCCTGACTCTGAAACGTTCTTTGATTTTTGACCCATGACCAGAATTTTTGTTGATTCTTTAAAATTTCTGACTTGTCATCAACATTAACATCTTTAATACACTACTACTATAGTATATAGTATAATCTTGCTACGGTGACGCAAGCGTGCGTTTGACTCTCTCTTAAAATCCCACCTCCACTCACTTTCTCTCTTCACCTTTCACTTAGCATCATCTTCACTTTCCCGCATTTTCTCTGCCCAGATTTTCTCTGATTCTTTTGTTGTTTTTTTCTGATGGGGAGAGATGAAACAGAGACGTACATTACAGTGCCAAGTTTCTTCAAATGTCCGATATCTCTTGACGTGATGAGATCTCCGGTTAGTCTCTGTACCGGCGTGACTTATGATCGAGCCAGTATCCAGAGATGGCTCGATGGTGGTAACAACACTTGTCCCGCTACTATGCAACTTCTCAAAACTAAAGATTTTGTTCCTAACCTCACTCTTCAACGTCTTATCAATATCTGGTCTGATTCAATCGGCCGTCGTCACAACGGTGATTCTCCGGTTCTGAATCCGCCGTCTGGTAGAGAAGTTCCGACGAAGGAAGAAGTGAATGTGTTGTTGGAGAGATTGATGAGTCTGGAGAATTTGATGAAGATCGTTCGATTCGTGAAGGATTCGGATTCGAACAGAGAGTTTCTCTCGAAGAAGATGGAGTTCGTACCAATGCTCGTTGATATTATACGCACGAAGAAGACGAAGATCGAGTTAGTTATAATGGCGATTAGGATTTTGGATTCGATTAAAGTAGATCGTGAACGGTTATCGAATCTGATGTTGGCGAATGACGGCGGAGATTGTTTAACGGCGATTCTCTTAGCGATTCAACGCGGGAATCTGGAATCGAAGATCGAATCGGTTCGGGTTTTGGATTGGATCTCCTTCGACGCTAAATCAAAGCTTATGATAGCAGAACGTGACGGAGTTTTAACAGAGATGATGAAATCGATAAGTATCACTGAGTCGTCAGATCCGAGTTTGATCGAAGCGAGTTTATCGTTTCTAATCACAATCTCCAAATCAAAACGAGTGAGATCGAAACTAATCGCTGCAAAAGCAATCACGAAGATCAAAGACATTCTTCTGACGGAGACGTTAACAAACGTTGCCGTGACGGAGAAGTCGTTGAAGCTGTTAGAGACTTTATCGTCAAAGCGAGAAGGGAGATTGGAGATTTGTGGAGACGACAATGGTAGATGTGTGGAAGGAGTGGTGAAGAAGCTCTTGAAAGTATCGACGACGGCGACGGAACACGCCGTGACGATTTTGTGGTGTTTGTGTTATGTTTTCAGGGAAGATAAGACGGTGGAAGAGACGGTGGAGAGAAGTAACGGAGTTACGAAGCTGTTAGTGGTGATACAGAGCAATTGTTCGGCGATGGTTAGACAAATGGCGAAAGATTTGATTAAAGTGTTGAAGTTTAATTCCTCTGCTTTGGCTGCTTACGAGACCAAGACTACTCATATTATGCCTTTTTGATTTTTTAGTAGTACATTATGAATAAATATGATATAAGTAAATCTTATTATCAAACTATTTTGAACGTATAGATGTTGTAAATCTTATGAGAAATTTTGTCAGTTTTACTAATATTTGCCTCGTGTTAATTGAGAATTATACGATTTAATTACTCATAGCAACAATTTGATACATTAATAGTTTACACGATTTAGAGCCAAATATATCATTTTCTTTCAAATTTGTAGCTTGTGTCACACAATTATACAACTTGTGTGTGTTCAAAAACATTATTTTGAAACAGTAAAGAAGGTTTAAAGATGGATATGCACTTAAAATATTCGCAATTTGAATCATTCGGCATAATTTCAAACATTTAGTTTATAAAAATATTTGAATAAAACAAAATCAATAGTTAAAAGAATGATTTTGTAAGTTTAGATGGTGGGGAAAGGCATCGAGTGACTATTATCTGATTAATTTGATTAAGGCTATAAATTAAAACTCTCTAGTGTGACTAGATAGATACTTTTGGTTCAAAAGAATTCAAATGACAGCTTCGTAAGTGTGTACTAGATTAAGTTAAAGTATGGTTCACTGAATCTGACTAAAAGTTTTATTACTATGAGTTAAATGGATGGTTATGCAATTTTGCTTATTACTGAACCAAAATATAGGAATAAGGTTCTTCCCTTTGGATTGAAGTGACAAACGAAAACTGGTCTCTAATGTCTAAATTATCTTGTAAACTAGTACCTTTTAACAAATTTACTTTTCTTTCTTGTTAGAGGACGTTGCAACATTTCATGGTCATGCCTCTCTCACACCCACCCGCTTTTTTATATTCTATCCTTTGTTCGAATTTTGATTTGAATGGTACTTGTTTCAACATTTGATTTGCAACGGAAAATATTATCTTTTTGAATAGTAGGAATCTATACACGTAAGTTTTCAGATTGAATGAATTTTTTATATATTATATACGATATAATAAATATAAACTGATTGAGGAACAATAAAGATTGTTTTAGTAAAACAATTAAAATTATCTGAGTTGATATTATAGAAGGTTTCAGAATCCATAATCTTTTGTCTTATTTAACTTTATAACTTAATTAAAAAAAAAATGAAATTTATTTTGGAGGATAATTTAATAGAGTATCAAAAACATATGGATATTAATATCATCTACAACTTATTTTAATTTTTAATATATCCATATGTTTTTGATACCCTATTAAATTATCCTCCAAAATAAATTTCATTTTTTTTATTTTAATATCTCTGCCAGTTATGTTACTTCTTTTACAAGAACATCACATTTGGTGTCACCATTTTTTTCTACGACAATGCCTACTTCCTACACATCCTTCTCTGCTCAACCCACAAATAACAACTGGTTTTTGTTGTTCAACATCTTCTTCTCTTCCCTTCTTGTTATTGCTCTCCGATTTTTCGATCAAGATGTCTCAGATCGCTACAGTTACAAGGTATCCAAAGTTACCACATAAACTCTATACAACAACCCTAAATTCCTCTGAATTGCGAGTAAAGTTCTATGTTTTTTTGTTTGCAGTTCATGTTTCTATACCAAGGAGTTCAAAATCTCCTCTGTATCTTGAAGAGAATCGTCCGATAGATGTTTAATGAAGTCTTTACCGCGCTCGCCATTTTTTATCTCTGCAAGGAATCTCTAAAACACCTGCTTTATAACTTGAATGTCAAATCCACATGCCGAGGAGAAATCCTCAGCAGGACAATGGTTTGAAGTTTTTAGAGAATGCATTCCTTGTGAAAAAACAAATTGGATTAAAGTTTAAGAACATCAAAACTAACATGAAAGGTGAGATTTTTTTGTTAAATACTTTCAGATGCTACTTTTTCTATGTTGTTTTTGTAATAACTTTTTCAACTTCCTTTTCTTAATCTTTTAGAGAAGGCAGTCCTTGTGGAAAATGAAATCGGATTAAAGTTTAAGAACATCAAATTTGAAGTGAAAGGTGAACTTTTTTTGTTTGTTTGTTAGTTTCATATCCAAATTTTGGTAGTTTGAAAACAAAAGTTCCAACTTTTCATAGTCACGTTCATATCTACATCTATAATAACTGTTAGTAGTTTCAAATGCAACGTTTTGCTCTGTTTTATTTTGGAACCATGACAATAGAAATTGTTTCGTTTGCATGTATAACCAGACACTAGTAAACATTCTCTAGAAACTATGCAAAACACTAAACAACTCAATGACTATGAATATGTTAGAATTTTTAAAACTTAGCTTTCTTCATACCAAAATTGTAAATACAAAGCCATTGAGTCTACCTTCGACCTGTAGTGTTTGGTGGATGTGGTTCAGCAAGGCGAGGAGTACCCATGTCCGTCGTTGCCAGCCCTCCCTGATACTAAGGCATCGTCAAATTCGGACCTCGATATGGCGCCGAACCACGAGTACCAAGTGTCTGTCAATTCCCCCACACTACTCAACGACAGTACTGGAGAGGTTTCTAAAGGACCATGTTGGAGTCATCTTCTATGAGTAGTTTATCTTTTTAAATTAGTAGCTTTCAAACAATCCTAAATTTGTAGTTTTTAAACTAAATAAAAATTTAAAAAATATATCTATAGTTATTAATTTAGGGAATAAGTTGAAAATAAGTCACTTTTTCAAAATAAATTTATAAAAGTATTCACTTTACTATTATAATATACAAAGTAGTCATTTTTCGTACACATAAATTTATACAATACATTCAATATACAAAGTATATATATTTATATATATATACTAAAAGTATTGTACATATGTAAGTATACGAAAAATGATTACTTTACAATTATAAATAATAAAATGACTACTTTTAAAATTATGTTTTAAAAAGTAACTACTTTCTCAATACACTCTTATTTTATTCGAATTGTTTGAAAATATTATTACACTCGAAAGTTTCAAACTTTGATCAGCTATTTTCTTGGACCAAACTAGAATTGATATGGGCTTTGGATAAACAAATGAAAGCCTGTTAGCAACCATCCTCATAATATATGTTCATTGTTATCATTATCTATATATGGAAAAATTATTAGACTAGTAATATTTTTATGTAGAAATGTTTTTAACCAAAGCCAGTTTATTTTTCTTTTATCAGGTAACTTAATAAAATCATTTATGTTTCAACGAGGACTAGTATGTTTATGTAGATCTTATTTGGTCATAGGTTCAATTTCGTCTTCTTTTTTTGCTGACAAAAGACAACTAAATATCTGATTTCTATGGGTAGATACTTAATTACTTAGTCTTCTAAGTATATATATTTAACTCACCCTATACAATATACATGTTTTTGTTTTTTTTAACAACTCATATGATAGGTCTTAATTAGGTTTGTTACTTCTATGCATGCAGACGTTAATAGCTTAGCTAGGTACTAAGAAAGAAAGAAATTGATTGTTACCATAATTTGCAACTTCTAGAACTTGTAAAACTTAAATAGAACTATCACTAATAATTGTATGTTAATGATTGACAACATTACTAATATATATAACTGTGTGCCGTTGATAATGTTGATTCCTAAGATCTTTCCTACTAATTAATTATCTAACATTAAGACAAGAATGGAAGTTTCCTAATTAAGCATGTGCTGTAACAATTTGGTTGGAGACACAAAAAGTCAACATTTTTTAAAGTCAAACTAATCGTTCTGATGACTTTTTATTTCTTTCTCTTTTTTGTTGTTTTGGTCAATTTTCTCAGTCGCCAAAACATTCAATTCCCAAACCAAACAGAGCAGAAGAACAACAAGTTTTGATTCTAAAAAAGGAAGCTTCCCAAGTATGGATCCGTCGGAGTATTTTGCCGGCGGCAATCCTTCCGATCAACAGAACCAGAAGCGGCAGCTTCAGATCTGTGGTCCTCGTCCTTCACCTCTTAGTGTTCACAAAGACTCTCACAAAATCAAGAAACCTCCAAAACACCCTGCGCCGCCGCCAAATCGTGACCAACCGCCGCCGTATATTCCTAGAGAGCCGGTGGTTATCTACGCCGTATCCCCCAAGGTTGTACACGCAACCGCGTCTGAGTTCATGAACGTAGTCCAGCGACTCACAGGGATCTCCTCTGGTGTTTTCCTCGAATCTGGCGGCGGTGGAGATGTTTCACCGGCGGCGAGGCTAGCGTCCACGGAAAATGCTAGTCCAAGAGGAGGAAAAGAACCGGCTGCGAGAGATGAGACGGTGGAAATCAACACGGCTATGGAAGAAGCAGCTGAATTTGGTGGTTATGCTCCGGGAATACTCTCGCCATCTCCGGCCTTGTTGCCAACAGCTTCTACCGGGATATTCTCTCCGATGTATCATCAAGGTGGGATGTTTTCGCCGGCTATACCACTGGGATTATTCTCGCCGGCGGGATTTATGAGCCCGTTTCGAAGTCCTGGCTTTACTAGTTTGGTAGCTTCACCAACTTTTGCTGATTTCTTTAGTCATATTTGGGATCAAGATTAGATTTTTTTTTGGTGTTTTGCTCTGTAATTTTTTTGTATTATGTATTTTGACATATCCAATGTAGTAGCCCAAAGGGTTTAAAATGAGCTTCATGTATAAAAAGATTAACTTTCAAAAATTTCAGACAGATTCCTAGAATGTAAAACTTGTCTGCAAACTAATATATACAGGAGTTACAAGATTCTCCTGACCTAAGATACTCTAATAAGTTTTGTGTTTTGAGAATAGGCTTCTTCATGAGGTTGTTGTAACAATGGAGTTCCAAGTTCCTCCTATCAATGTACCAACTCTCTCTCCTTTGATTGCTTTGGCGATGTTCCCAGGTTCCGAAAGATTGAATACCACAACTGCAAATTGACACAGAACTAAATAAGCATTCTTGTTGTATTTTAGATGATCATGTATGCATGTGGTCAAGGTTTGAGAGAGTGTTATAGAAAACAAGCCTGGGATGTTATTTTCTTGGCACAAAGTGATAGCAGTCATATCCATTACAGAGAGGTCCTTTGAGGTGACCTCTTGGTAAGTTAGTGAGTCAAGCAGACGAGCGTTTGGGTTTCTTTTAGGATCATCGTCGAACACGCCATCAACATTTGTTGCTTTCAGCACTACTTCTGCATTAACTGTGTCCAATGCGAAAAGTTTTTTTTTAGTGTTGCGAATAATCATTGGAGAAAACTTAAACGGAAACCACCTCTTTACTTACTTTCAGCACATCGAAGAGCCGCTGCAGTATCGGTGGTGAAAAATGGATTGCCTGTTCCAGCTGCAAATATTACAACCCTTCCTTTTTCTAGATGTCTGATTGCTCGTCTTCTTATGTAAGGCTCTGCGACTTCCGACATGCGGAAAGCAGTTTGAACACGGGTTGGGATGCCAATACTCTCCATTGTCGCTTGAAGAAATATTGCATTCATCACAGTTGCCAGCATCCTATCCAATTTCAGATAAACCAATGAGACCAAAAACCTCCAGTAGAGGAAAATTCTGGATCTTCTCCGAGTAAGAAGAAGAAGATCCTTTGACACAAAGGCGTATGATTACCCGATATAATCAGCAGAGGAGCGATCAAGGCCACTGCACCCAGCCCAGGTAGATCCACGAAAGATATTTCCTCCTCCAACAACTATAGCAACCTATTGTAAAGGCGTAAGAAGATCAGACAGAGCACACACAACATTGCAATGATTCTTAATGACCCAGACACATGATCTGTTGCCGTATAGTATGTTTAAATCATAACAAATTTCTAACTTTAAGTTGTGTAATGCCATATATCTCCACCCCTTAACTTAAGCTCCCGTTTCTTGTAAGTTTGAGCTAATTGATTTCCAGCATATTTGGTTACATCTACACAGGCAATTATCAAATACTTCGGGTATTATACTTATGTATAGGAAGAACTCAAAGCTGAATACATATCCACTAAAAAATTTTGAATCCAATTATCACAATGACAACTAGAACAAGAATGTTTGAATGAAGCGTTTAGAGAATAACCTCAATGCCAAGTCGAGTCACTGCTGCAACTTCCCTTGCAATCGCCATAGTAACCTAATTAACGGGAAACTGGATGAGACTTCTGAAGTAAGGAAACAGAGAACAAAGAAAGCAAAACAAGGAGGGTTCTTTTGGTATCACAATAAACCTTTGGGTCGATATTTTGCTCCTCGTCTCCAGCAAGAGCTTCTCCACTGACTTTGAGTAAAACCCTTCTCCATTTAAGCGGTGGTTTGGATGTTCCATCAAAGGAAGGCAGTCGTGGGAAAGATGATTGCCCGTTTAAGCTACTGAAAATTACAGATGATCGCAACAGAGTATTAACAAAATCAGCCAAAGTTCCAAACATTATAAATGGGTTAAGTTTTACTTCAACCAAAACAATAAAATCAGATTTGCAATATATTTTAATAAACTCTTAAACCCTAAACCCAGAAGTATCTTCATTGACAAATTTTCACAAACATCTGGTGGGCGTAAAGATTAAAACTTGAAGATTAATAATACCTCCCGTTCCCGTTCCCGTTTCCGTTCATGGAGTCTGGAGATGAACCATTGTCTGAGGACAAAGAAGAAGAGCAGCTGATAAGTACACGCCTACTGTAATTCTGGTTGGAGAAGAAAGTACGATTGCGAAGTGTAAGAGGGACGAAGGAGGTTCGGGAAATAGACGAAGAAGTTGAGATTGGGGAGCAAGAGGTAAGAGGCAACGGAATTGCCATTGCCGGAGAGATCTAAGAAGAGATTATTTACTGAAATATTCAGTAGAGAAGTGTCGCCGGCAAAGACGGGTTTTAAGTCTGAGAAGATAAGGTCTGGTTTCAATGTAATTTACTAATTAATCAAATGAATTGTTGTGATATTTAATGTGTGTATATATATATATATATATATATATATATTTGAATTATATCCCCAATAATTCACTATATTTAATCTTATCTTATCATACAAAAACGAATAACTTTCATTAAATTCTGAATATATTTAGAAAATTTTGATATATGTCAAAATGTCTTTTAGAGTTTTAACATACGTTATACATATACTTCTATAAAAAATGTAATTTTTAATCAAATTTAATTGAACACCAATTTTAGTGCACTACATATAACAAATAGCTACAAATAGATAGATATTTTCTTATATCTAAATAATTCACACTATTTTATGTGTACTTATTATTGACCAATGGTTTTTTTTCTTTTTTTATAACAATTGATTAATAGGTTTGAAATAACTACATTTGCATCCTACAAGAGAAGTGAAGAACCACAAAGCATTCTTATTTTCGTTTCAATGACTTGAAAAATATGAGTTTTCTTACCAAGTTCAAGTTTTAAAAGTTTACTAATTGCAAATTTACAAGTAACATTGTTTTTGAAGAGTGAAACTAAATTCTTTGCTTTGCAACGACGTAAATTTTTGTAACACTAAAGCTCGATCTTTTAAATATTCCCGGGAAAAGTAAAAGTAACAAACACATATAAGAAGAAAAAAACACTGATAATGATCTTGAAATCTTTCATGGTATGAATAGTCAAGGATTATTCGTATTACAGTTTATTATAATGTTTAATTACTTGAATCCTTGTCTCTTTTCTTTGTCCTTGAAACCTTGCTTCAAAGATAAGCCACCACAACTCTTTTAACACTTTACTCATGTGCCTCTGTTCGAATAACGGAAAGATATGTTTTCTTTTACAGAAAAATTATAAAAGAACAATTTTACACTTAAACAAACACATACCACCACGTTTCTTGCGGGAGAAGCAACCGACAAATGGATACCGAGAAAGGTTATCCCAGAGGTTTCAGAGCAGAGAGTCTACGACCAGAAACGGGCCCCAGAAGCTTTCGGTTTGATAGTATGCAGATCGATGAAGCAGCCGATCTACAAAAAGACGAGATACGACAAGAGAACTCGACCTATCTTGTCCTCTTCAAGAACATAGACAGTGGAGAGTTGGAAGCCACGAAAGACTTCTTGGACCGAAACCCTGAAGCTTTAACCGCAATCTTAACCTCTAATGGAGACACTCCAATCCATAAAGCTGTTTTGTCGGGTCACATCAAGATCGTGGAAGAGATCATTAGAAGAATTCATGATCCAGAGCAAGTGTTAAAGATCAAGAACGATAATGGTTATACAGCGCTTACTTATGCTGCCACTGGTGGAATTGTAAGAATTGCAGAGTGTTTGGTGAATAAGTGTCCTGGTTTGGTCAGTGTTCGGAATGCGAAAGAGCATATACCGATCGTGGTGGCTTCATTGTACGGTCACAAACATTTGGTTCAGTATCTTTACAGTCACACACCTCTCAGTGATCTTGATCCTTGTGATGATTCAGATGAACACAAGGGCAAGAACGGAGCGATGCTCGTGACAAATTGTATTGTCGATGGATTATATTGTAAGTTCTTAACTAATGATTTATAAATGTTCGTGTATTATCATTACTTGTTCATGAGATTTGGCTAATGTGGCGCATGTACATAAAGGTATTGCTTTGGATCTGATTCAGAGGTATCCTAAGTTGGCTTATACTCGAGACAGTGATAACGATACAGCGATCATGGCGCTTGCTCAAACACCTTATGCGTTTCCTAGCGGTACCCGTCTTGCATTTTGGCAACGGTGGATATATTCTTGTGGGTATACTTACCTTATGCTTTAAAATAGATATAACGTTTTTTGTTATTAGGAAGTTTGATTTTATTAGGCTTTAATTTTGTTGATGGTTTTTCTCTTGAAGGTATTCACATAGAGAAGATTAATAACCCTCATGAAGTTAATAATCACCATCACCACCATCAATATAGGAATTCGCAGGATCATAATTCGATTCAAGAGAAGTTGATGAAACACCTCAAATATCTTTGTAAGCAGTAATTACCATCCCAAATTGTTACCCCCTCATTGTTTTTGTTTTTATCAATCTTAGATTAAACTTTCTATTGACAGTTCCACGCATAATTAGACGTGTATACAAACTAAAGCTAGGACATGCTCAAGCTAAAGAAATACTAGACTGTATCTGTCAAGAGATACCTAAATTTGACGCGGCTCAACAAAAGAACGCTGGTCTAAACCAAGCTCTCTTTAAGGCGGTAGAGAATGGAATCGTAGAGTATATCGAGGAAATGATGAGGCATTATCCTGATATCGTATGGTCCAAAAATAGTAGTGGTCTTAACATCTTCTTCTACGCGGTAAGCCAGAGACAAGAAAAGATCTTTAGCCTCATTTACAATATAGGTGCTAAGAAGAACATCCTCGCTACAAATTGGGACATATTCCATAACAATATGCTTCATCACGCCGCGTATAGAGCCCCAGCCTCAAGGCTTAATCTCATTCCTGGTGCAGCTCTTCAGATGCAAAGGGAACTACAATGGTTTAAGGTGATACATAGTTGTATATATGATCTTGCTACACAAGAAATTAGGCAATAACTGTTTCTGTGAAAAGGAACCTAGGATTATAACTCTGTATTATTTCCAGGAAGTGGAGAAGTTAGTGCAACCGAAGCATCGAAAAATGGTTAACTTGAAGCAGAAGAAAACTCCAAAGGCTCTGTTTACAGACCAACACAAGGATCTCGTGGAGCAAGGAGAGAAATGGATGAAAGAAACAGCAACTTCTTGCACAGTCGTTGCCGCTCTAATCACCACAATGATGTTTTCCTCCGCCTTTACTGTCCCCGGAGGTTACCGTTCAGACGGCATGCCACTCTACATCCACCAGCACAGATTTAAGATATTCCTCATCTCCGACGCTATCTCTCTTTTCACCTCATGTATGTCTCTCCTCATGTTCCTCGGCATTCTCAAGTCTCGCTACCGTGAAGAGGATTTTCTTCGATCACTTCCGACAAAACTGATCGTGGGTCTTTTGGCTTTGTTTCTTTCGATGGCGACGATGATTGTGACTTTTGTCGTGACGCTCATGACTCTGGTTGGAGAGAAAATCTCGTGGGTTTCGGCTCAATTTATGTTTCTTGCGGTGATTCCGCTGGGGATGTTCGTTGTCCTTCAGTTTCCGGTGTTACTTGAGATCTTCCGCGCCACTTATTGTCCTAACGTTTTTGATAAACCTCGGCGAGTGTTTAAGCTTTGATCGAGACTCGAGAGGAATAATGTTGGTGATCAAACTAATGATGGTCTTCCACTTCACTTGTAATTCTTCCTACAAACATATGAAAAAGCCTTATGAGTAGTAGGTTCGAGCCTTCAAAATCAGAGTTTAATTGTGTTCTAGCATTAATATATACTTCTGATTTTTGTTTTTAGTAAATAATGATGATTATACATTATTTACCAGTTTCCTTTTATAATTCTCTCTTCCATATGCAACCACTATATAATAGATTTTTTTAATAAAAAAAAATTATCTACTAGAGCAATTCCCATACGTACTTGTTTACGAAAAAGGTACTAACTGGCTCACTAAAATTAACGTTGATATTTCGATGAACCATTTTTTTTCGATTCAAAAACATATATTGCTATATTCGTGCATGTGTTTTTAAATATCTAGACTTAAACTACAATTGTTAGAACTTTGATCTAAGTTATTGGTTTGCAAACTACTACTGTAAGGATACTTTGAACTTTTTAGTGTTAGTTTGATATTGTTTCTATGTAACAAAATTTCTTCACCTATTATATATGTATATGTTTATTTTGTTGGAGTTTCATAAGTCTAAAGTAAAATATTCAGGGGAAAAAAAAAACTATTTGGTGAAAGTGTTTGTCCTTGGAAAGGAAAGATGTACAAGATACGAAAATACCTTTGCTTCGCTTTGCTTCCAATACACTGCCATTTGTCAACAACATGCTCAATCGAAAATTCGAACGTACGTAAATGTGTATGTGGGTGAAGATTATTACGGCCCGAACATAACTCATGTTCAGTATTGGGATTTTTATTTCTAGACTAATACTAAATATTTCGAATAATAATTGTGATCAATAATATATTTTGAATCATACGTAGCGATGGTTGCAAGGGTCTTATCAGAAGCAAAGTTGGTCTCTAGAGTCCCCACCTTCTCCTATGTGCAATTTAGCTACTCCTTCAGTCCTCTGATTGACACATGTTCCCACCTGTCTTTGTTTTTCCAAGTCTTAATGAAGCTTAGAAGTTAATTAATTAAATCATTTTAACCTTGCACCATCTCTCGGATCTTATTAATTATGCATATTATTATTCCTTCATCTAAACCATATAATATTTCCTCACATATACGAGTTTCTTTTACTTTATTAGATTCTGAATTATTATCAAAATTAAGAAAATTAAGTAAAATAAAAAATGTGAACATTTAATATTTTGTTGAATTTTGTAATCTGGATCATATGCTCAAATGTACATAACCCATTTTCTTTATAAAAAAAAGTCAAAAACTAATATTTCGAATAATCAATAAATAAATACAAATTCAAAACACAAGTTTGGTGGAAGCAGTTCTTGAAAAGACCTCCGAACTTTGCAAATTGCAAGCGAAGTTTGAATCAATGTATTGAGCTTACCTGTATTTTTCCAAAAAAAAGAGGCTTACCTGTCTTGCTATGTTACCTTATCTTCACCTTACTTTGCCACCAAGGTTTTAAACGTTGTACATTAGTATTGTCAATTGTTAATAGTAACGGTTGCTTTGTTACTAAGATACTTTCATCTTTGATGAATACTATTCATGAAGAAGTATATTATTGTTAACTAATCATAGTTATTCATGGATGCATGCGTACATCATTTTACCTTTCTCCAGCTGTACAATATGTACATGCAATAAAACATAGTAATATATTTCTTTCCACTATATATATATATTGAATTCAATGACTTAAAACCTTTCAAAAAAATATTTTTGCTTATATAATCAAGTGAGTTATTGGTAAAGTGTATCTTTATTTTGAAAAAAAAACTCATTATTTTGAAAATAAATTATGGTTCTCTTTACAAAGAAATGATCAAAGTTTGGTGGACATATATATGTCAATCATAAGAGAGTCACAAACTGAGAATGGAGTTTAAACTAAAGAGCTACAATATTATCCACAATTTAAAACATTTTATTAAAATCACGATAACTTCAAAAAGAGAAAATCAAAAATTAACTTTGTTAAAAAGGTGGGTATGAAAAATACAATTTTCTTATTTCCTAACAAAAACAAAAATAGAAACAAAGGAAATGTGATATAAGAAGATTAAAAGAGACGTTATGTCTCACCTATATTTGCTCTCTCCTCTTCCTTGTCCAATTCTACTGTCCCAATCCATCAGTTTTATATGGCAAACTCTCCCGCTGCTCCTGCACCCACCACCACAACCGGTGGTGACTCCCGGCGACGCCTCTCCGCGTCCATGTAAGTGTATAGTATAATACTCTCTAAGTAATGATTAAAAAAATCTGAACAAAATCGTCTAATTGTGGCTTTGTGTGTGTTTAAGCAGAGAAGCAATATGCAAGAGGAGATTCCGGAGAAATAGCAAAGGAGGTGGCAGATCGGATATGGTGAAACCGTTTAATATCATAAATTTTTCGACACAAGACAAAAACAGTAGTTGTTGTTGTTTCACCAAGTTTCAGATCGTGAAGCTTCTCTTGTTTATCCTTCTCTCTGCCACTCTCTTCACCATTATCTATTCTCCTGAAGCTTATCATCATTCTCTTTCCCACTCATCTTCTCGGTAAATCTATTTCTTTTTTCCATCACCAACATTTACATTCTTGACCTCAAAAATGTTCACATGCAAATTTTTACTTTTGCCTCTATCTCTTATAATACTATCTTAAAATTATGAAATTAGATGGATATGGAGAAGACAAGATCCACGTTACTTCTCGGATCTGGATATAAACTGGGACGATGTGACTAAAACCCTTGAGAACATCGAAGAAGGCCGTACGATCGGTGTCTTGAATTTTGATTCGAACGAGATCCAACGATGGAGAGAAGTATCCAAGAGCAAGGACAATGGGGATGAAGAAAAAGTTGTTGTATTGAATCTAGATTACGCAGACAAGAATGTGACTTGGGACGCACTATATCCAGAGTGGATCGATGAGGAGCAAGAAACAGAGGTCCCTGTTTGTCCTAATATCCCGAACATTAAGGTACCTACAAGAAGACTCGATCTGATCGTCGTGAAACTTCCTTGTCGGAAAGAAGGGAATTGGTCGAGAGACGTCGGGAGATTGCATCTACAGCTAGCGGCTGCAACTGTGGCGGCTTCGGCCAAAGGGTTTTTCAGGGGACATGTGTTTTTTGTATCTAGATGCTTTCCGATTCCGAATCTTTTCCGGTGTAAAGATCTTGTGTCTCGGAGAGGCGATGTTTGGTTGTACAAACCTAATCTTGATACCTTGAGAGACAAGCTTCAGCTGCCTGTAGGGTCTTGTGAGCTATCTCTTCCTCTTGGCATCCAAGGTAGAATAAAAATGACTCCCGAAATTACTTGTTTAGATTTGAAAACAAATTTGAAAAATCGTCGCTAAGTTAACTAGTGTCTGTTTTCTTCCATGAATTTTACAGATAGGCCAAGCTTAGGAAACCCTAAAAGAGAAGCTTACGCAACAATTCTTCACTCAGCTCACGTTTACGTCTGCGGTGCAATCGCCGCGGCTCAGAGCATAAGACAGTCTGGTTCGACGAGAGACCTTGTTATCCTTGTTGATGACAACATCAGCGGTTACCACCGGAGTGGACTAGAAGCCGCGGGTTGGCAAATCCGGACGATACAGAGGATTCGAAACCCTAAGGCAGAGAAAGATGCTTACAACGAATGGAACTACAGCAAGTTCCGGCTATGGCAGCTGACTGATTACGACAAAATCATTTTCATCGACGCGGATCTCTTAATCTTGAGAAACATCGATTTCTTGTTCTCGATGCCTGAGATCTCAGCTACAGGAAACAATGGAACTCTGTTTAATTCAGGAGTTATGGTGATCGAGCCTTGCAACTGTACGTTTCAGCTTCTGATGGAACATATAAACGAGATTGAGTCTTATAACGGTGGAGATCAAGGTTACTTAAACGAGGTATTCACATGGTGGCACCGGATTCCAAAACATATGAATTTCTTGAAGCATTTTTGGATTGGCGATGAAGATGACGCGAAACGCAAGAAAACAGAGCTTTTTGGAGCAGAGCCTCCTGTTCTTTATGTTCTTCATTACCTTGGGATGAAGCCGTGGTTATGTTACCGTGACTACGACTGTAACTTCAACTCCGACATATTCGTTGAGTTTGCTACCGATATCGCTCATCGAAAATGGTGGATGGTCCACGACGCCATGCCACAGGTGATTCACTCTCTCCTAAAAACCTTAATAGAACTCAAAAATCACATAATATTTTCAATCTCATATTGTGATCAATATTCAAAATATTATTAGGCGTTTAGTCATGCGTTGAGAGACTAACTGCATAGCATTATTTCTTTCTCAAAAATTTCCAAAACTTGAAAAAATAAATAAACTAAAAATTACTTACTACCCAAGTTTAGAATAACCATATGAAATTTGAATATACGAAAATCTTGGTGGGTTAGTAAATGCAGAATTAGCCCCCTACGCAGTAGGCATCAAGTTTTAATGTCTATGTTTTATACACCTTATAAAAAAATCATTTCAAATTTTCTTTCTTTATGATTAGTTTAAAAAAACATTGGTTGGCAGAAATATAAAAATAGTTAGACGTTTTCCCAAATTATTCTAAAATTGTGACGGTTAGTAATTACCATATATGATATTTTGCAGGAACTTCACCAATTCTGTTACTTGCGATCCAAGCAAAAGGCACAGCTGGAATATGATCGCCGGCAAGCAGAGGCCGCAAATTATGCCGACGGTCATTGGAAAATAAGAGTAAAGGACCCGAGATTCAAAATTTGCATCGACAAATTATGTAATTGGAAAAGTATGCTGCGGCATTGGGGCGAATCAAATTGGACTGACTACGAGTCTTTTGTTCCCACCCCACCAGCCATTACCGTAGACCGGAGATCATCACTTCCCGGCCATAACTTGTGACGCAATAATTATACATACTTATTAATGGATTTCATGAGTTTTTTGGTTTGAATTGTTGCTGCGAGATTAGGTGAATATCAGTTGTGTAACTATATCTTTTTCCTATAGTTTGTTCAAATTGAATAAAACATTTTTTTGCAGTTTAACCACAAAATAAAACATATGTCGTATTTATATGCCATTTTTGTATACAAACACAAACTCAAAAATGTTAGTAACATTCAAATAGTTTATACAGAAACGATAGATTATAGACTTACATATAGCCAAACAACACAAATTAATTGATGTAACTAAACATATGTAGTATAATTAAACTTTCGAAAAATCCAAATTTTTAGTCGAATCGCAGTGTAGTATGTATACATTACGTATAGTATATAAATCTATGTGTGTGTATATCAGTGTATGTATTTGTGTATGTATGTACATGTGAAAAGAATCTCTACTAAAGATTTCCATAATATTCAACCAAAAACCAAAGTTTTCCTTATTAGTAAAACTACACCTTCGTTAAACATATAAATTGATTCTATGAGAAAAAAGTATATTAAAAAAGGCAATGAAATCTTCACCGCTTTCATTATTGATTCGTCATTAATTACCGAGCGAGACCAAAAATAGAAATTCTCGAACTAAGGGTTTTATATATTCGCAAACAATGATCACCACCTCTTCATTCAATTCACAGAGAATATACACAACCATGGCTTCTTCTTCGTCCTCTTCTCTTTCGTTTTCAACATCGAAGAAGAACAAAACCTTTTTCAAGAAACCTAATTCTGCTTTTTCTTCTTCGAGGGCCACAAGTTTGATCAAAAGACAACAGACTGTCTTTAAGAAAGCTAAAGAGCTTTCAATTCTCTGTGACATCGATGTCTGCGTCATCTGTTACGGATCAAACGGAGAGCTTAAGACATGGCCTGAAGAGAGAGAGAAGGTCAAAGCCATAGCTCGAAGGTACGGTGAATTAAGCGAGACGAAGCGTCGCAAAGGAAGCGTTGATCTTCACGAGTTCCTCGAGAAGATGAACAAGGATGATCCCGAGAAGGAGGAGAAGAAGAAGATTAAAGTGAGACGTGTACCCAAAGTCAAGTATCCAGTTTGGGACCCTAGGTTTGACAATTACTCTGTGGAGCAACTCATGGGACTGGTTCAGTCCTTGGAACGAAACCTAACCAGGATCCAACATAGGACTTGCGCTGTTGTTGAAGCTCAGGGGCAGAGGAGGGTACAGTACACGAACATGGCTAATCAAGAACTGATGATGGCTAATACGATGAATCAACTTCAACAACACTCAAACCAGGTTTCCATGTATCTGTGGAACCATGGAAACGGTGCTTTCTCACAAATCCCAGTCTCAGCATTGGCTTCAAACCAAACGCAATCTCTAGCTCCGATTCCGCCTGAACTGATGATTTACCCGAATTCGGATGCGGGAAATTACTCGGGGTCTCTCGGGGTACAAGGAACTGGGATCAATGGGCTTCAGAACATGAACATGTTAACCTATAACAACATCAACAGCGTTAATGATTTCTCAAAACAGTTTGACCAGAATTCCAGAGCGGAAAGTTACTCTAGCTTACTTGGGGTACACGAAGACGGAAACAATGAGTTTGAGAACCCTAACATGTCCAGCCGCAACAACTTCAATGTTCAAGACTGTGCAGGGTTACTTGGGATGCAAGGAGCTGGAACTAACGGGTTGCAGAGCATGAACATGCATGACTACAGTAACAACAACAGCATTAACTCTAATGGTCTTTCGCATCAGTATGTTCAATTTCCAACGTACAACAGCCAACATCAGGACCGGGTTTTCAATTTGGATCAAAACGGAAACAATACTAGGTCTCTCTAAGATCTATCACAATCTCTCTTATAGCTTCATAATTTTTGGTTTTTAATATCTCCTAGTTATATAACTAAGAAGCATATATATTTATAACTTTTGGTTAGTGCAATTATCAGTTTGAGACAGTATATCGATCTCCAAGTTTTCGATTATGTCTACTTTTATTTATTAGTGTAATGTGACTAAAAGACTAATAATGTCTCCCATGCTAGTGACTCTTTTCTTATACTACTTCTTTTTTTTGTTATCCTGAGATTCTTTTGTTTGTTATATTTATTGCTGAGAATTAAGACTAGTAATGTCTCCCATGTTAGTGACACTTTTCCTATACTTCCTCTTTTGTTATTCTGAGATTTTTTTTGGTTTGTTATACTTATTGCCGAGAATTTGATTATACGATTAATGTTTGATGAATAAAAAAACCCTAGGCAAGCTTTTAAGTTTTAAGACGGGTAAAGTAAAACACAATCAGAAATTACTTAAGCTAAAAAAATACTTTAGCAGCTCTCTCCAATCATATGTCCTCGCATTAAAAAGGGAAAAAGGTCAAAGAAATGAAAAATAGAAAAAAGTACAAAAGATCCAACTGGACAATAAAGTGTTGTGTTCGGCTTATTTAAGAAATAATCAACGGGTGAGATTAAAAGGATTTTAGTCAACGGTTGGATTTAAACTGAAGAGTACTTACCTTCAAGTGGGACCTATTAACCACACAGAAGCAAAACCTAAGCGAAAGAATTGTATTTTTTTTTTTTTTTGTGTGCGAGTCTTTTAATTTACTTTTCCGAAAAAAAA